>Ga0070741_10006165_pt1 | contig 25988 bp, 19 predicted proteins | sample Coa_R1_4_FD_66440 | JGI IMG/M metagenome (GOLD analysis project Ga0070741, IMG submission 66440) | Surface soil microbial communities from Centralia Pennsylvania, which are recovering from an underground coalmine fire - Coalmine... | ecosystem: Environmental > Terrestrial > Soil > Unclassified ... | reverse complement strand
CGCGCAAGGCGGCGCGTGGACGGTGCCGTGCGGCCCGAGGTGACGCTACGCCTTTGCTTTTTTGCGGTCAACCTTCGGCGGGCACTGCGCTGGCCCGCCGCATGTTCGGCGCGGGCGCGACTGCGAATGCGAAACCTGCGCAAGGGCAGGCTGCGGACAGGGGCATAATTGGCGACGGACGCCCGAGGGGGCGAACGCATCCAGAACTGCACACTAAGGTACGCCATGGCACGTTATTCGAGCATCGTCGACACGATCGGCCACACGCCGGTCATCCGCATCAATCGCTTGGCTCCATCGAACGTTCACCTGTTCGTCAAGATGGAGGCGTTCAATCCGCTTTCATCGGTGAAGGATCGACTCGCGATCGGGGTGATCGAAGCGGCGGAGAAATCCGGCGCATTGAAGCCGGGGCAGACGGTGATCGAGGCCACCAGCGGCAACACGGGCATCGGTCTTGCGATGGTCTGCGCCGCGCGCGGCTACCCGCTCGTCGTCACGATGGCGGAATCGTTCAGTGTCGAACGGCGCAAGCTCATGCGCTTTCTCGGCGCCAAGGTCGTGCTCACCCCCACCGCGGACCGCGCCCTGGGCATGGTGCAAAAGATGGAGGAGCTCGCGGCCAAGCACGGCTGGTTCATGACCCGCCAGTTCGAGAACGAAGCCAATCCCGACTACCACTCGCGCACCACCGCCCGCGAGATCATCGACGACTTTGCCGGCGATCGGCTCGATTACTGGGTCACGGGTTACGGCACCGGCGGCACGTTGAAGGGTGTCGCGCGCGTGCTGCGCAAGGAGCGGCCCGAGACGAAGATCATCGTGTGCGAGCCGCAGGATGCACAGCTTCTCGGCAGCGGTCTCGAGCAGGCGCGCAAGCCCGATGGCACCCCGGCAGCGCCGCACCCGAGCTTCAAGCCGCACCCGATGCAGGGCTGGACGCCGGACTTCATTCCCAAGATCACGGACGATGCCGTCGACATGCAGCTCATCGATCGCATCATGGCGGTTCCCGGACCGGAAGCGATGCGCTGCAGCAAGGCACTCGCCACGAAGGAGGGCATCTTCGTCGGGATCACCTCGGGCGCGACCTTCGCCGGCGCGCTGGAGATCGCCAAGGAAGCGCCGGACGGATCGAGCATCCTTTGCATGCTGCCCGATACCGGCGAGCGTTACCTCAGCACGCCGCTCTTCGGCGACGTGCCCGCCGAGATGACCGAGGACGAGCTTGCGATCTCGCGCTCGACGCCGAGCTGTCAGCTCAAGACGGCGTGAGCATCGAGAGCGCCGAGGCACGGGCGGTGCATGAGTCCTGCCGGCTTCGCTGAAGCGCGCGACAGCCGCACGCTCGTCGAGCTCGCCCTGAAGCACGAGCGGATCGTGCTTGCCGTGCTCATCGCGATCCTGCTGCTGTCATGGACCTGGATCGCGCTCATGGCGATCGACATGTACGGCTCGATGAGCGGAACCTCGGCGTGGATGATGACGGCGCACTGGGACGCCGCGCACGTGCTCCTGCTGTTCACGATGTGGGCCGTGATGATGGTCGCGATGATGCTCCCCTCGGCCGCTCCACTGGTGCTGCTGTACGCCGGTGCGCTGCGGGCGAGTCGCGATCCGGCGGCGCGCGCGAGCACGTACGCCATCGCGGCGGGCTATCTCGCGGTGTGGCTCATCTTCAGCGCGGTGGCCACGCTCCTGCAGCGCATGCTGTCGAGCGTTGCGGCGGTCGACGCGATGATGGAGCCCTCATCGTCGGCATTGACGGCCGCCATTCTCGTGCTGGCTGGCGTCTATCAGCTCACGCCGCTCAAGCGCTCGTGCCTGCGCGTGTGCCGTTCGCCGCTCGGCTACCTGATGCAGCATTGGCGACAAGGCACGCGCGGGGCGTTCGGGCTCGGCTTGCGCCACGGCGTTTATTGCCTGGGCTGCTGCTGGGCGCTGATGCTCCTGCTGTTCGCTGGCGGCATCATGAACCTGCTCGTCATCGCCGCGCTCACGCTGTGGGTGCTCGCGGAAAAATTCGCGCCGTTGGGCGAGCAGGGCGCCAGGGCGAGCGGCGTGATGCTGATCGCGCTCGCCGTTTGGACGCTGCTGGCACCGACCTGATCGGCTTGCGCTAGGCACCGCGCCAGTCGAACGGCGCGTACTGGGCATTGTTGCGGCCGCTCTGATCGCTCCACGCGAGCCCCAGCGCCGACACGTGGCTGTCCGAGGTCCGTGCGAGCGTGAACGAGTCGGCGGCGGGGTGGCCGGTGTTCGAGAGTTGCAGCGGCGCACTCTCCGGATTGAGTCCATACGCCGGCTGGCCCTGGATGCGCACCTTCTCGCCTGCCTTGAGCGACCACGATTTGCCGTCGCGCTTGAACTCGATGCGCGCCGTCTCGACGCCGAGGAACTTGCCGATGAGGCCGCCCAGTGCCGCCATCGGTCCTCCCGCACTGCCGCTCGCGATGCTGGCGATCGCATCGCGCTGCTCGGCGGTGGCGCGCTCGTCGATCACGAGTCCGACCGACCAGTTGCCATTCGCCATGGCCGCGGGGGTGAAGCCGAGCACGACAAAGCCCAGGCCGTCCAGCTTGACGTCGCCATAGCGGCCGCGCTCGATGTCGAATCCCATGGCGAACGTGCACGAGCCCTTGCTCGGTTGCACGTTCAGCTGGTGGAGAACGCAGGGACACACGTAGTCACAGCTGCAGTTCTCGTGATATTGCCCTTGGACCTGCCACGCGGGTGTTGCCATGGGAGCCTCCATCAAGTCGAAGCGACCCGGAAATTATACGATCAGCGCCAACCGGCGCGCGCGAGCGCCATGAGCGCTATTGCGGCCGGATGCCGGCTTCCCGCACCACCTTCACCCAGCGCGCGTTCTCGGCACGGATGAACGTGCCGAACTCCTGCGGCGACATGGTCCGGATCTCGGTGCCTTCGTCGAGCAGGCGCTTCTGGATCGCCGGATCGTTCACGGCAAACGCGACCGCATCGTTGACCTTGCGCACGATGTCGGGCGGCAGACTCTTCGGTCCGATCAGGCCGCTCCAGGTGCCGACGTCGAAATCCTTGAGCCCGCTTTCTTCCATCGTGGGTACATCCGGCACCGCGGGATTGCGCTGCCTAGAGGCCAGCGCGATCGCGCGCACCTTGCCGGCGCGGATCTGTGGCACGACGGCCGGCAAGGTGGCGAAATTCACCTGTGCTTCGCCGCTGATGATTGCAAACACCGAAGGCGCGCCCCCCTTGTACGGAACGTGCGTGAGCTTGGCGTCGGTCGAGCGCACGAGCAGCTCGCCCGCGAGATGGCCCGGCGAGCCCACGCCGGAGGACGAATAGAACATCGGATTGGCCATGCTCTGCTGCGCGAGATCCGACGGCGTCCGGAACGTTGTTTGCGGCGATCCGATCATGATCATCGGATACGAGCACACGAAGGCGATGGGTGCGAAGTCCTCGACGGGATCGAACTTCTGCTTGTACATGCCGGGATTGATCGCGTGCAGCGCCACCGTGGACATCATCAGGGTGTAGCCGTCGGCGGGGGCCTGCAGCATGAGCTCCGCGGCGTAATCGCCTGCGCCACCGGGCTTGTTCTCGATGATCACCGGCTGACCGAGCTTTTCCTGGAGCTTGGGCTGGATGAGCCTTGCCACGACGTCGGTCGAGCCTCCGGGCGCATAGCCGATCAGGATCTTGACGGGCCGTTCCGGCCACGCCGCGAAGGCGGGCGAGGCGAGAGGCGCCACTGCGAGCAACACCGCCAGCGCGAGCGTACGCAACATGGTTCCTCCTATCGTCCTTTGAAGACGGGCTTGCGCTTCTCCATGAATGCGCGACGACCCTCGGCGTAGTCGTCGCTTTCGAAGCAATCGAGAATGAGGCGGCGGCAGAGGTCCATGTCGATGTCGGCGTCGGCCTTGAGCACCTCGCGAATGATGCGCTTGCCGGCCTTGATCGTGAGCGGCGCGCCGGTGGTGATCGCGCTGACGTATTCGTCGAGCAGCTTCGGCAAGCCCTCCACGGGCGCGACGCGATTGACGAGCCCGATGCGCAGCGCTTCTGCGGTGTCGAGCCGGCGTGCCGTGAAGAAGATGTCCTTGGCATGGCCGGGACCGACGAGATCGACCAGGTTCTTGAGTGCCGAGAAGCGATAGCCCAGTCCCAGGCGCGTCGCAGGAATCGCGAACACGGAGCCTTCCGCGGCGATGCGGATGTCGCAGCTGATCGCGACGTTCACGCCGCCGCCGATGCAGTAGCCACGAATGCACGCGACCGTCGGCTTCTCGAAGTCGTGGATGCCCATGAGCGCGGCCTCGGCCATGAGCTCGTAGCGTGCGACCGCTTCCTTCTGCGCCCGCAGGTCCTCGAATTGCGAAATATCGGCGCCGGATACGAACGCCTTCTCGCCTTCGCCCGAGAACACCACCATGCGCACGCTGTCATCGCTGGCGGCGCTGTCGAGCAGCGGCGGGATCGCTTCCCACATGTCGACCGACAGCGCGTTGTGACGCGCGGGATTGTTGAACCGGATGTGCAACACCGGGCCTTCGCGCCAGGTGCGCACGCGCTCGGTGGTCGAGATGTAGGTTGCACGATCGTTCATGTTCATCCTCAGTACACGCCGCGCGACTTCATGCACGCGATGTCATGGGCACTATAGCCTGCTTCCTGCAGCACCTCTTCGGTGTGCTCGCCGCGCCTGGGCGTCGCGCGCGCGATCGTGGAGGGCGTCCGGGCGAGCGTCACCGGCTGGCCCATGAGCACCTGCTCTCCCAGCCATGGCGAAGTGATCGCGTGCAGCATGCCGAGATGCTGCACCTGCGGCTCGTCGAACGTTTGCCGGATGTCGTTGATGCGGCCGCAGGCAACACCTGCCGCATTGAGCTTGTCGATCCAGTGGTCGCTCGTGTTCTCGACCAGGCGCTTCTCGATCTCGGCGTTGAGCCAATCGCGGTGCACGCTGCGCGCCGACTTGCTCTTCGACCGCGCGTCGTCGATCCATTCGGGGGCGCCCATCGCCTCGGCGAAACGCTCCCAGATCTTGCCTCCGAACACGGCGATGTTGATGTGGCCATCGCGCGTCCTGTACACGCCGGTCGGAATGCTGGTCGGATGAAAGTTGCCGGCCTGCCCGGGGATCTCGTGCTCGATGGTCCAGCGCGAGGTCTGGAAGTCCATCATATAGATCATCGCTTCGAGCAACGAGGTGTGCACCCATTGCCCCTTGCCGGAGGCTTCGCGCTCGAGCAACGCCACCGTGACGCCATACGCTGCAAAAATGCCGCTGCACAAGTCCGCGATGGGAATGCCCACGCGCACCGGCCCTTGCCCCGGCAGTCCCGTCACGGACATGAGACCGCCCATGCCCTGCGCGATCTGGTCGAACCCGGGACGATGCGCGTACGGTCCCGTCTGTCCGAATCCCGAGATGCTCGCGTACACCAGGCGGGGATTGATCTTCGACAGCGCGTCATAGTCGATCCCGAGGCGTGATTTCACGTCCGGACGGAAGTTCTCGAGCAGCACGTCGGCGCGCTCGACGAGCTTCTTGAGCACCGCAATGCCTTCCGGCTCCTTGAGATTGAGCGTGATCGAGCGCTTGTTGCGATGCGTGTACTGGTAATCGCTGCCGTCCTGCCCGCCGAGAGTGTCGTCGCCGCGCATGTGCTCCGGCATTTGCACCTGGATCACATCGGCGCCCCAGTCGGCGAGCTGCCGCGCGGCGGTCGGTCCCGCGCGCACCTGGGTCAGGTCGAGAACACGAAAGCGGGCGAGGGCCTGGGACGCGGGAATGTGCGGCATCGGGGACGGTGGTTGTGGACTGCCTCGAGTCTAGCCGGGCCGACACGCCGCTTCAACAGTCATTCGGCCCGGCCCGCATGTATGCTATGCGCGCTTCATCATCGCAGGTCGAGTGCTCGTGCGCACCGGCCAAACGCTTTGAGGCAACCATGCTTGCGACATCGAGTTCTCCACCGGTCGACCGTTTTTGCGATCTCGTGATGAAGGGTGGGATCACGAGCGGAGTGGTGTATCCGAAGGCGATCTCGCTGCTCGCGCGGCGGTATCGTTTCCGCAGCATCGGCGGCACGTCGGCAGGCGCGATCGCGGCGACCGTCACCGCCGCGGCGGAATATCAGCGCCGGAGCACGGGTTCCGACGCCGGATTCGGCGTGCTCAGCGCCTTGCCGGAGGAACTGCAGCAGAAGGTGGACGGCTCGCGCAGCAGGTTGCTGTCGCTGTTCCAGCCGCAGCGCGCGACACGACGCCTGTTCGCGGTCCTGATCGTGTCCCTTAATGCCAAGGGAACGTACCGTCGCGGATTTCGCGTTCTGGCCGGCTTCCTCATGGCGTACTGGCCTGCGACGCTGTTGTCGCTGGGCATGGCGGGATGGGCTTACGGCACCAGCGGTGCGCTGGCCGCTGTCCTCGCGTTGCTGGTCGCGACCGGCGTCAGCATCGGCGCGTGGGTGTATCGCGACGTCACGCGTGCCATGGTCAAGAACGGTTTCGGCCTGTGCACCGGCATGTCTTCGGATGAGACGGCCCCCGCGCTCACACCATGGCTGCACGCGCTGATCCAGCGTGCGGCCGGCCGCACTGCGCAGGATCCGCCGCTGACATTCGGCGAGCTGTGGAGCGCGCCCGGGTTTCCCCCCGCCTGGCTCGCGCTTCCACCCGGCGCGCCGACGCGCTCGATCGATCTGCAGATGTTCTCGACCAATCTCGCGCACGGCCGGCCGTACATCCTGCCGCTTCAGGATCCACGGCAGTTTCCCGACGAGCTGCATGCGCGCGAGCGCCTGTATTTCAGGCGCGCGGAGCTCGAGCCTTACCTGCCGGCGACGGTGCTGCAATGGTTTTGCGATCACGCCAAGCCTTACCGCATCGAGCCCGGACGCGAGGGCAAGGACCCGGATGATCATGTGTGGAGCGATGTGCTCGAAGTGCCCGATCCGGCCGCGTTTCCCGTGCTTCTCGCGGCGCGCATGAGCCTGAGCTTCCCGTTCCTGTTTTCCGCGGTACCTTTTCTCGCCATCGATCACGATGCGCCGCCGGGCGAGCGCGAATTCCGGCACTGCTGGTTCTCCGATGGAGGGATTTGCAGCAATTTCCCGATGCATCTGTTCGACGGCCTCGTTCCGCTATGGCCGACGTTCGGCATCGATCTCGAGCCTGTGCTCGAGGGGCGGGGCCCGATCTACCTGCCGCGTCGCTACGATGAAGGGTTCGGCGAGCGATGGCGGATCTTCGCGGAATCGGCCAACGACGCGGCGAAGCTGGGCGGATTCATCGGCGCGCTGATCGGTACCATGCAAAACTGGAACGACGCGATGCTCGCGCGCATGCCGGGCGTGCGCGATCGCGTCGCCCGCGTGCGCTTGAACGAGCACGAAGGCGGCATGAACCTCAACATGGAAGAGGACCTCATTGCCGCCATCGCATCACGGGGAGAGCAGGCCGCGGCCCTGCTCCTCGAGCGCTTCGGCGAGCTGCCCGACGGCGAGCCTGCTCCGGGTTGGGACGACCACCGGCTCGTCCGTCTCAATGTGCTGCTGAACATGCTCGAAGCTCGCGCGCCGGGCATTGCGAGCGGCCTGTCGAGCGCGGTGGGCCATGCGACCGATTACAGCACGCTGTTCGCCGAGGCCATGAATCGGCGCGATGCGGCGGGCCGCCCTGTCCCTCCATCGGGCTATCTTGCGCCGTGGACGGTGGCCGACAAGGATCTGCTGCAACGGCTGGTCCAGGCACTCGAGCATCTGGCGCGATCGCTGAGCAGCGTGCCGCAAACCAATCCATTCTATGCGGTGCCACGCCCGGAGTTGCGGGTTCGACCGCCGTTGTGATGCGACCCGACGAGCTGCGCGCGCCGCTAAGAAATCATGGCCAGGCGTACCCGATCCGCTGATGCCGTTGCCGTCGTGACCGGCGGCGCGCGCGGGATCGGTCTCGCCGTCGCCGAGCGCTTTGTCGCCGAAGGCTATCGCGTTGCGTTGCTGGACATCGATCGGAAGACGCTGCATGCGACCGAGAAGCGTCTCGACGTCGATCGCGTGCTCGCGCTGGTGTGCGACGTCTCCGACGACAGCCAAGTCAAGCGCGCGATCCGCGAGGTGGCGGCGCGCTATGGTCGCATCGATGCGCTGGTCAACAACGCCGGGATCGCGATCTTCAAGCCGATCCTGCAAACCTCGTTGGCCGAGTGGCAGCGCGTGCTCGCCGTCAATCTCGGTGGTGCATTCATTTGCACGCAGGCGTGCGCGCCCATCATGATCAGGGGCGGCGGCGGTGCGGTCGTGAACATCGCCTCGATTTCAGGATTGCGGGCGAGCACGCTGCGTGTGGCCTACGGTACGAGCAAGGCCGCGCTCATCCATCTCACGAAGCAGTACGCGGCCGAGCTCGGGACCGTGGGCATACGCGTCAATTGTGTTGCGCCGGGCCCGGTCGACACCGCGATGGCGAAGCTCGTGCACAGCGTCGCCATTCGCCAGGATTATTACGACACGATTCCGCTCAATCGCTACGGCACGCCGGAGGAGATCGCCGCAGCGGTCTATTTCCTCTGCAGCAAGGAAGCGAGCTACATCAACGGCCAGACGCTTGCCGCCGACGGCGGATTCGAGGCGCTCGGGGTCGGCTTGCCCACGCTGCGCAAGCAGTTCATGCCGAAGGGCAGGCGCGGCTAGTAGCTCGCGCTGTCCGCGGCATAGCGCGCCGCCGGACGTGAATCTCCCCAGCGGCAGGAGATCGAATCGCGATCGCGGCCCTGGGCATGCACGCGGTACATGAACGCCTGCACCGGTGCGCGCAAGCGCTCGCCGAACATGTTGTACGCGCCGAGCGCCGCGCGGCAGCTGCGATCGACGTCCGTGGTGAGCGAAAGCTCCGCGAGCAACGCGCGCGAGGCGTCCGATTCCCGACCGGAGAGCGCGCTCGCCACGGCGAACGTGTTCCAGTCATCATGGCGGACCCTGCGACTCGAGCCGCTCAACGCCAGCGCATAGAGAGCAAGCTGACGCGCGATCTCGGGTTGCGATGGACGCACCCGCAGCTGGAGATACGCGACGAACCCGGCGATCTCCGCATCGCGTGGATCGGCCGCGAATGCGCGCAGTGCCTGCTCGAGCGCTTCGTGATCGTGCCCGAGGGCAAACGCGCGCTTGGCATGCTCGTGCAATTCACGCGCGCGCGCCGACCTGACTGCACCCGCGACGCGCATGCGCTCGCTCTCCCACCGCGCCAGCGCAGCCGTGACCACGGCGCGGTCTTGCGAGGGTACGTCCGCGCCGGCTGCCGTCCATAGCACCGGTGCGATATCGCTTTGCGCCTGGGCCGCAATGGCCGGCAATTCGCTGCGCAGCAGGGCTTGCGCGCGGTTGAGCAGGAGCTCGGCATCGTCATCCGCGGGCGGCGTGGCGGCGACGCGGTTGGGCGTTGCCATTGCCATCGGGGTGGTCGTCGCGGGAGGCGTCGATCGCGGCGCGGCATGCGCGGATGACGAGGACGACGATGATGACAGCGCATTGCGCTCTTCGACCGGCGCTGCCTCGGTCTGGGTGAGATTGAGCGCTGCCATCACGTCGCGCAATGCAAGGCGCCACGGCTCGACGGGCGCGGGAGCAGGTGCGCTCGGGCGCGCTCGTCGCGGCTCGATGCGCTGTACCGGCGCTGCCGGTTCGGGCATGAGGGGCGCAACTGCCGTTGTGGCCGGTGGCGCTACGGCAGCGTGTGTGGCCGCGGCCGGTGGCGCTACCGCAGCCTCGGTGGCCGCGGCCGGCGCTGCCGCGCTCGCACCTGGCGCGGTTTCATGATTGGACATCGAAGCGACAACCAACGCCTGCGTCGCCTTGGCCGCTGCCGCGAGATCGACGTTGGGCGCCGCCGCCGCCATGCGAGGCGCGCTCACGACAACGCGCGGCGCTGGGGTCGGATGCGATTGCGCGCCCTGCGGCGTCGCGCGCGCCATTGCGTGCGATGGCGGTGCAGCGCGACGCGCCGAGCGTGCCGGCGCCGGCACGAGCTCCGGGTGCGGCGCAGACGCGAGCTGCGGGTGCGGCGCAGGCGCAACTTGCACGTGCGGTGCCGGCTTCAATTCGGCGACGGCCTGCGGTGCCTGCGCGCCGCGCTGCATCGGCTGGAGCGCGAGACCAGTCTCCTCCGGCGCGGCTCGATCTTGTTCTGGAGGCGAGGGCGGCGTGGCGGGCGCCGGTTGCGATGCTTCCCGCGCGGACGCGCTCTCCTGCGTGCTCGCCGACGCGATGGGCTCGTGCGGCGCGTCGCGCGAGCTCGATGCGGATCGCACGTCTGCCACGACGTCCTGCAGCGCCTGGGTCATCACCGGAAATCGATCCGCGAGCAGCAGCGGGATCGTGCCGCCGATCAACGCGCTTGCAAGCGCAGCGGCGAGCGCCGTGCGCGTGAGGCGAGTGCGCTTGGCCGCAACCGGCGCACGCTCGCTGCGGTCGACGGACGCAAGAACACGCACACGCGTGTTGCGAAACACCGCGGGCACTTCCGTGATCGCGGTGAGCGGCACCGGCAGCGTGGGCGTCGCCGTCTGCCGCGGTGCCGCGATGCGTGTCAGCGGCGTGACCAGCACCGACACATCGCGGCTGTCATCCTGCGGCGCGACCGTCCAGCCTCGGGCGAGCGAGCTCGCAAGCTCGCTTGCGCCGAGATGCTCGGACGTGATGTGCATGAGCTCGGCGTGCGGCGGCACGAGCGGCAAGTCGCGATCATGAGCATCACGCAGGCGATAGACGAGCGCGCGCGCGGCGTCGTAGTGGCGCATGGTCCAGCCGCGCGCGGAGCCTTCCGAGCGCGCCCATTCGTCGTCGGGAAGATAGCGGCGCAGCATCGCCGCAAGGCTGTACAAGTCGCAACGCCAGTCGAGCTCCTGGGTCGGGCGCAGATCGCCGCCTGCCCCGGCCTCGAGCGCGCGCAACAGCCGCGGCGACTGGTAGTCGTAATCCTTTTGCCAGCCGATCGGCAGCGCCGTCGCGAGCGGCTCGCGCGACACGAGCGAAAACGCGAAATCGATCAGCGCCAGACGGGCGAACGCCGGATGCAGCAGCGCGTCGGGATCGAGCGGCTCGAACGTGGCGGGATCGTACGGAACGCAGATGTTGTCGGCCTTGATATCGAGATGCACGAGCTGCAGCCGGTGAATCTCGTCCAGGGCCGCGAGACAGTGATGCGCGAGCGCCCACCAGTGCGCGCAATCCTCGAAGATGTGCCGCTGCGCAATGCCGGCACGCGACACCGGCAGCAGGGTTGCCCATTGATCGACCGTGATGCCGGCATCGTAGGTCTGCACCTGGCGCAATCCGCCTTTCGCGCCGCCATCGAATTGCACGACGTCCGGCACGCAGCGCACGCCGTGGCCGATGAGGCGCGCGAGAATGCGCCATTCGCGCTGCGTCCACTGGCGGAAATCCGCATCGCCGGTTTCCAGAAAGCGCTTGGTATAGCGGCGCCGCTCGCCGGGTGCAACGGCCTCCCGGAACACTTCCACGTGCTCGCCCGTGGTCATCTTGAGACGCCCGCGGCCGAACACTCGCTCGAGCTTCGCGTCGAGCGGCCCACCATCCGCGGCGCAGGCGTGCGTCATGGTTGCGTTTCCGTGGAAACAGGTTGCGGGCTCACGCTCGGTGCCGCGGCATCCGCGGCGCTGTATCCGCTGATCATCCAGCCCAGTGTGCCGGCGAGCACCGCCGCCGTACCGCCGACGATGAGCATCCGCGCGATCGGCGACCAGTCGCGCTTGCCACGACGGACCACCAGCACGGTGGCGTCGTCGTGACTGCCGTCGGCGCGCGCGCGCTCGATGAGACGCCCGCAGCGGCGCGCGAGCGAATGCGGTTCGCGCATGAGGCGAGCGATTTCGCCGGCCGTCGCATGCTTGTGCACGCCATCGCTGCACAGCACCAGCATCTCGCCCGGCGCGAGCGTGGTCTCGCATACGTTGGGGTCGTCGACCGCGCCATTGCCGACCATGCGCGCGGGATCGTCCGGTGAGCCGCCCGCCGGTGCGGGCTCATCCATGTTGCGATAGGTGTCGTCTCGCGACAGGAGCTGCGCCTCCTCGGTCTTGCCGATACCGATGCGATAGATGCGGCAATCGCCGACCCACGCGATGAGCCAACGCGAAAGGGCCGGATCGATCGCACTGCAAAGCGCCACGGTGGCGGCGCCCGAAGCATCGGTGTGGCTGGCGATCGTGCGCGAGATCTCGTCGTCGGCGTCGAGCAGCGCGTCGCGGATGTCCTCGGCGTCACGCTCTCCCACGTCGAGCTGCCCATGAAGACGCGCGACGAGCTCACGACTGACGCGCGAGGCAAGCGCGCCGCCGCCGACGCCGTCGGCGACGACGAACACGGGCGCGCCGCCGTCGAACGTGCTGTACGCATCCTCGTTGACGTCGTGACGCGTTCCGCACGACGATGCGACCGCGACATCGATGCGCCCGAGCCGGCTGCCGAGCGTCGCCTCGCGGGTCGCGATGATCGATTTCGTGCGCGCCGGCCGGGGCGCGGCGCGCTGCGTCCGGATGTCCGTCGGCGTGACGAGATTGCGGGGGGTTGGAAAGCTCATCGGACCTCGTGCGACAGGATCAATCGACATCTCGGGATGCGGCCATCGTCGCGCCCGAGGACCATCTCCTCACCCGGTTTCCAGCGGAATTGCGCGCCAGCGGCATGCAACGTGCCGTCGACGACCACGCCGTTATCGCCGTGCACCAGCACGTCCGCGCCGGTTTCGTCCAACGCCACGATGTCGATGTGCCGGCCCGACACGTCCGCGTGGGCCCAGTCGATCACCAGCGCCCGGTTGCGCGAGCGACCGACGCCAAAGGGCAACGCATCCAGCATGACCTCCACGTCGCGGGCGCCGGACGCCATGTGCGCGGCAATGCTCCACGGCGAGTGGGCGCGTCGCGCCGGCGCGATGGGAGTCACCAGGGTGGGTGGTGAGGCGCTGAACGCCGTCTGTGCCCCGGCGATTTGCAGGCGCGGGTATTGCGCGGCGTCAGCCTCGCCATGCGCCGACAGCACGAGCGATGCACCCGGCGCGAGCGGGATCGGCGCTGCGCTCTCGCCCGCAGTCGCGACACGGTGCGCCATCCCGTTCGCCTCGACGCGAATGCCGTTGGTCGATCTCGAATCCGCCACCCACCAGCGGTCGCGCTCGAGCCAGATCTCGCAATGACGACGGCTCGCGTATACTCCGTCGAGCACGATGTCGCACGATTCGTCCTTGCCGATGCTGTAGCGCTGTCCGGGCACGACTGAAAGCTCGACCACGCGCGGACCGTTCGCATCGGCCACTTCGAATGCATGCGAGCGCGCGGCAAGCGGCGTGTGCGGAACGTCCGCAGGCGATGTGTTCGCGCGTCGGGAGTTGGCGAGATCGAGCGGCGATGTCTGCTCCGACCAGCGTCCGAGCAGGCGCACGGTGTATGGCCGCGGTGGCTGCTCGGGTGACTGGCTCTGCAGCTGCGCGACGAGCTCGGCATAGGGATCCTCCTCGTCCTCGTCGCCCGCGTCCTCGCGCGTCGCGTTCAATCCGGCGAACTGGGTGAGATCGATCGCGCCCGCATTGCGCAATCCGGCGATCACGTCGCGCGCGAGATACTGCTTGATCTGCTCGGGCTTGAACTCGCGCATGAAGCGGCGCAGCAGCTCGCGCTGCTCTTCGCTTTGCTCGCATTCCACCTCGATCGATGTGAGCACGAATCGATCGCGCTCCGCGATGGCGAGATGCAGGCGCAGCTCGTTGCTGACGAATTGCTCGAGCTCGCCTCGAATCGCCGAGACGAGCTCCGCATAACGGCCGAGATGCGCAGCTTCGCGCAGGGACTCGCGCCGGACCCCCATTTCGCGCCGGCCGGGTGTGCCGGGGTCGCGATCGCCTTGTGGCGCGTCGCGCAACGACGGAGCGATGCGCGCCGTGCCGCGCGCCCGCATGTCGGCGGTTGGATTGACTTTCCCCAGCACCCATCGCTTCAGTGTCATGTTCTAGCTCCGGTAGGCAACGACCAGCGTGGCAAGCGGCGCCGCAGTGCGCACGTAACGCACGCGCGGCGCGGCCGGTAGACCATAGCGGCGCGAGAGCCGCTCCAGGAAATCGCTCCAGGCGGGCTGGATCACCTCGTGCGCATCCACCCGGTCCTTGAGCGCCGGCAGCGAGAGCTCGATCAGCACGGCCACCGCGCCGATGCCGCCGAGCTGCACGATGGCGCGACGCAAGGCGTCTTCCATCTCGGCGAGACAGCGTGCGAACGGACCATCGAAAGTCCACACCAGCGGCGCCACGATCTTCGTCTCTGGCGCGGGTGCGCGGCGTGAGGCAGGCTTCATTGCGCGCTCCACGGCAATGCGCCCGTGTGCCGTCCGGCGATCTGCATCGCGATCTCCGCCGCGGGATTGGGGCCGTGATCGCCGGCGCCATGAATGCGGCCCGTCGCCGCGATCCAGTTGCGCTCCGTCAGCACGCCGATCGCCTTGGTCCACCGCGGATCGCTGCGATCGCTGCGATACACGGCGACATACCACTTGTACGGCTTGAGCGGCCCGCAGGCGACGCGCTCGTCGCGCGACGGGTTCGCGTGCGGCGCGCACATGCGCTTGAGATCGTCCAGCGTCCGATCGTCGTTCGGGAAGGTGGGCGTGCCGGTCTTGCCCGCGATCCAGTCGATCTGCTGGCAGGTCTTGGCGTCGAACACCTGCTCGCAGGCGAGCCGCGACGTGCCGGCGCGATGGCCGAACGACAGGCCGCTCAGGATCACTTCGGCCGCTGCGCGCGAGATGGCATCGCGCTGCGAGTCGTCCGCCGCGACGCGTACGACGGCAGACTTGAGGATCGAACCCGGCGTCGTGCCGGTTCCGCGCAGCGCGTCGACGAGATGTGGCGGCGGTACGTCGGTATCACCGTTCGCCGCCGCAGCGAGCGTCGCCATCATCCCCGCGCCTCCGAGTGCCGTGGCGCGCGCATGACCCTGGCCCCAGCCCTCGGCGGCCAGATCGACGACGATCCTGCCGCGGCATTTCTCCCAATCATCCCTGCTGCCTCGCTGGCCGTCGGCGCCTGCCGCGCATTGCCGCGCCTTGGCGGGATCGAACGATGTGGGGGCGCGGAGATGAAACGGCGCGGCGAGCTTGCCGCCGAGCGGTTCGGCGAGCAGTCGGCCATACGCGACTTCCGTTGCGAGTGGCGAGGCGGCCATGTCGTGGTCGAGCGTGCGCCCGAACAGGACATCGTGCTTGCCGCAATCGTGGTTCGCAGATGCGCACGCTGCATTCCAGCCGAACGCACGCGCGCTGGCCTGCACCGCCCAGGGCCGATTGCACGACGCAAATCCTGTGTCCGCGCAGAACATCCGATCCAGGAAACGCGCCGAGTCCGAGCGCATGAGTTGCGCGCGCAGGCTTTGGCCGGATGGAATCGCGCCCGGAGAGCGCTTCATTTCGGCCTGCTCGGCGGCAAGCCAGCGCGCGCCGACCACGGGGTCCGACAGGAAAGCCGCGGCCATGATCGGCTTGATCGTGGATGCGGGCATGGCGTCATGGAACAGCGCCGGGTTGAGCAGCGCGTCCGGCCGATAGCGGATGGGATAGGGCAGACGTCGATCGCATTGCGCCGATCGCCCGACGCCGTCGTACTCCTCGCGGGTGCAGGGTGTCATCGCTCCCGCCAGCGCTTCGATGCGTCCCGTCGCGACATCGATGATCGCGATCGCCGCCATGCGCACCATGGCGTGCTCGAGCATGGCCGCGCCGAGGTCACGCGCGCCATCCTCCTTGCGCTGCATGCCGAGGGCGCGGCAGATGTCACCGCGACCGGTGTAGCACGCCGCCGTCTGTTGCGCGAGCGCCTGCAGCTCGGGATCGATGGTGAGATCGATCGAGAAGCCCACGTCGAGCGCACTGCCGTTGATGTCGAGGCGATTGGGCCCGAAGCGGTACCCGGTGCCGTTCGCGTCATCGGCACTCGTTTGCGTGTACGCGCGGTACAACGCGCCGGCGGGCCGGTGCAGCGTCTCGAGCGGCTGCAGCAGCACGCCGATCGATGCGGGCCAGCGCCAGCGCGCGTCCTCGAAGCTCATGTCTGGTGCGGGCTCCCCGGAAACGCGCGATGCGTCGCGCCGCGCCTCCGAAGCATTGCCGGTGCCGATCATCTCCGGACGCGTGCACAACCGATCGTCCAGGCCGCGCCGAGCCGCGAGATAGAACGCCGGCGCATCGCGTGGGGCGCGGCCGAGATAGACGCAGCCCGGAATGCCCATCCATGGATTGATGCGCGCGACCTGACGCGGCGAAATCTCGACGTACTGGTCGGCACGCCAGCGCGCAACCACCCGATCGACCTCCGTGCCGCGCCAGGCCAGTGCATCGAGCATGCGAGCGTCGTTGCGCGCGAGCGCGGCGACCGCCGTGACGACGTCGGCGCACTGCAGCGTGAACGAGTGACCCGGGTACTCGCTCGTCTCGAGCGGGGTCGCCCATGCGCTCGCCAGCGCATCGAGCCAGCGTGCGCCGTCGAGGCCGACCTTCTCCGTGACCCGACGATGCGCGCCGCTGCTGAAGCGAAGCAGGGCATCGTCGATCGCCTGCAGCTGCAACGCGATGCGGCTCGCGGGAGTGATGGTCGTCGGCGCCGCGCCCGAAAGCCATTGCTTCCATTGGGCAAGACGTCCGCCGCGCCCATCCCATTCCCTGGCGCACTGCGGAAAGCGGGCGAGCAGCACCTCGGCGGAGGGCGGGCCGCTCTGGACACGGTCGCGCCGCACGATCGCGAGCTCGAAGGTCTTGAGCGCAGCGAGATGACGCACGCTCATGTGGCGGTCGGAATTCTTGGGCCGGGCGAGATCGGCCTCTCGCGTCGTGGCGACGATCAGCAGCACCGCGATCAGCACGGGCACGATCGCAATCATCGCAAAGATCGCAAGTTGCAGGAGCGTCAGGCGTCGCGCATCAGCCATGGTTCGCAGCCACACGATTGACATCGGTCGCGAGCGCGAGCATGGCCGCATTGCTCACGAGCGACGCCATGCCGAAGCTGACGAAAGGATAGGTGACGCCCGTCAGCGGAATGACGGCGAGATTTCCGGCAACGGTGACGGCGAGCTGGCACAGCGTGAGCGCGACCCAGCACACGCACACCCAGCTCAGCAGGGCCTGCTCGTCGTTGATCATGCGCGCGCCGACGCGCACGAGGCGCGGCTCACCAGGCGTGGCACGGGCATGACCGCGAACGACGACGTAGAGCCACAGCACGCAGCCGAGCGTCACGCACCATGCGCCGGTCCAGCCGAACATGCCGACCAGGGCGGTGAAGGTGTAATCGCTCTGGATCTGCGCCGGCACGCCTGCGCATGCGCCTGAGCTGTTGTAGCCGCACCAGGGCACGGCGCCGGGACCATACCCTGACGACGGGGCCGATCGCTGGAACCACGTGACGAGCGCAAGATGATCGTTGGCCGAGGCGAGCGGCGCGGTCGCATTCTCGAGGCGCGCTGCAGCGACCTGGTCGTACGCAGCGACGCGGAACAGGCCGTAGGTCGTGGTCGCGATCCACGCGACGAACAGCAGGAGCGCGAGCGCATACGCCGATGCGACCGCACCGCTGCGCTGGTGGCGCCACATCGCGATCGCGGCGGCGACGAGCGCGCCTGCGCCGTAGCCCGCGATGAGGAGCGGCCCCATGTCCTGGGTGAGAAGCATCGCAAGCAGCAGCACCAGCACCACGAACAGCAACGGCGAGGTGTAACGCAGCAACGAGAGCATCGAATGGCCGCTCCGCGCGAGGCGCTCGGTGAGCGGTGTCCCGCGCAGGAAGAAGAACCACGCCGCACCGACGATGAGCCACATCCGGCCGAGCTCGGAGGTCAGCTGTCGCACATTGGCAAGCGTCATGGCCGCAAGGGCGGTGCAGCCAAACGCGATCGCCAGCAAGGCCACACTGCCCGGAATGCCGCCAAGGCGCGCCGTCGCGCGGCTCGCGACGCCATCGGCCACGGACAGCACCCAGGCGAGGGCACGACCGAGCGGCTGCCGCACGCACGTGACGATGCTGAAGGTCGTCATCGCGAGCCAGAGGTGACCCTCGTGATAGAGCGCGAGATAGCGATTGCCGAAATGGCCGTGCGCAGAAAGATCCAGGAGCACGACCCAGCCGACTCCGGTCAACGCAACCAGCCCCGGATAGGCGAACGGCGATGCCGGACGTTGCGGGCGCACCGCGGTGCGCAGCCATGGTGAGATCAGCAACAGGCACAAGGCGGCGCCGAGGAGCCCTAGCACGTAGGGTGCCGGCATGGACCACCACGATGGCGCCACGCGCCCCAGCGCGAACGATTCCTTGCCGCCCAACGGCCACGGCACACGGGCCATCCAGGCGGCGATGGCCCAGACGGCGAGGCAGATCGCACTCGCTACGGCGGGAGATCGCAGCCGTCGGGCAAGATGCAGCAACGCAAGACCCAGGATCATCGCGCCAACCCAATGCCAGGCAGCCTGCGCGAGCAGCGCGCGCATGGCCTCGTCCTTGATCAGAGCGACGTGCGCGTCGCGCGCATCGGCGATGAGCGCGGCCGAGCTCGCCAGCGCTTCTGCCATGCCGAGATCGTTGCAATCCCCGGAGAGACGATGCGCCTGGGGCAGCATCGCGGTGTTGGCGAGGTTGCCGACGCCGCCATGACCATCGAGCGCCGCGGCGAGCAGCAGGAGCGCGTTCGCATTGAGGGTGTCGCGCCTGGCGCCGCCGTCCGCCGCGCCATTCGCGAACGCGAGCTCGACCGAGCGCGTCGCGCAAGCCAGCGGGACCGGGCCGGCGGCGATGCTGTCGTCGATCGCATAACGATCCAGGAACGGCTGGATCTCGGCGCGTGCCGTGTCGATAGCATGCCCGAGAGCGAGCACGTCGCCGATGCCGTCGCGCTGCTGAGCCTGCCATTCGGCGATGCGCATCTGTGCGTCGCGCACCGGCGCCAGAAACGCCTGGCGCGTGCGCTGGATCGCTCCGGTGATGCTGGCCGGCAGTCGATCGAGGCGGGAAGGACGGGCCGAGAGCGCGATGTGACGGCAGAGGCGCTCGGCAACGATGGATTCCGCGCTCGCGCCATAGGCAGCGCAAACCTCGGGCAGCACAGGATCGGGCAGGCCGCGCACCGCGATCGCCTGTCCCCGGAAGCGCTCATCTCGCCCGGTGTCCTGCGGCACCAGCGCACCGAACAACGGCAGGACGAGGGCAATGGCGAGCGCGGTGAACAGCGCTTCGATCAGCAATGGCCACAGCACGCTGCCATCGCGTGAGACACCCTCCGAAAGCGACGTGGTGCTGATCGCCAAATCGTTCTCTCGATCTAGCTGCATGCAGCGCGAGCAGCCGTCGTGCAGCGCGTGCCTCTCTCACGCGCGATCGAGTGTAGCGCCCGAATTCGGACGCGAGAAGGGCCGGCGCGGGTAAACGTTCGAACCGGATTTCGGTTGACAGCTCGCCGGATGGCGGGTCAGGAGGCGGGCGAGATCGCGGGACGGACGATCGCGCGCACTGTTTCGTACGCTCGCGCGGCCCACACCTCGTTATCACCGATCGTGTAGGCTCGGCTGCAGGCGTTCGATGCGCTCGAAGATGGCGCGCAGCACCTCGACCGGCGATGCGGCGCGCTTGCGCGTAGAGGCGCGCGAGCTCGTGTGCGGGGGCGTCGGCGAAGTCGCTCGATGTCACGCTCATCGGCGTGGGCTCGATATCAAAGCGGCGGCTTCACTCCGTCCTTGCTCACCTGGATGCGGCCTGCGGTCATGCTGCCGTCGCTCGCCACCTGCGCGACGGTGAAGATGTATTCGCCGGGCACGAGATCGGCGCGCGTGCCGGGCGCCGAGCGCGCGATGGGGGTTCCTTCGGGCACGAGAACGGTCTGGGTGGTGCCCTTGTATTTGAGGGTGATCTCGCGCTTGCCGACATCGGTGACCACGCTTTGCACGCTGGCGTTGGTCATGGTGGTGCCGGGACGCAGATCCCATGGCCCCTGGCCTTCGGGCACCGTGGTCGGCAGGTAGTGCAGCTCGACGGCCACCGGATTGCCATCGGGACCGGGGCTCGTCGTCGCGCCCAGGTAATCACCTTGCTTGATGTCTTCGAAGCGCGCCGCTTTCGCGACGGCGACCGCGAGATTCTCCGGGAGCTTGAGCTTCAGGTCGCGCCCATCGCGTTCCTTGACGCTAAGGGTGTGGTCATCGATCGCCGTGATCGTGCCGCGGATGCGCGCAGGAGTCTGGGCATCGACGTCAATGGCGCAGGCGAACAGGGCAGTCAGCACAACGACAGCGAGACGCACTCTCATGGCACGCTCCTCCCTCAGCTGGATGGTACGGCAAGACCGCGTCGACCGCTAACACCGACCGTCGCGTGATTGTTCCAGCGCCGGGCGCGCCGACGGTGCGATCGAGCAGGCCGATCGCGCGACGGTGCCGCTATGCCATGCCGACCTGGGGCAGCGCGGGCTCGAGCACGTCGTCCGGCCGCGTGCGAACCATGTCGGTGAGCTCGCGGCGCACCTTGGCGTACCCGTCGTCGTCGAAGCGGTTGTCCATCTCCAGCGGGTCGTTCACGAGATCGTAGAGCTCGCCGGCGCCGGAATTGAGCTCGAGGGTGAGCTTGTGGCGCTGCGTGCGCACGGTGCGCAGCGCGAGATCGACGCCGCACCGCGATGCGCGCAGATCCCATTCGCTGTACGCGAAATCGCGAGGATCGGAGCGCCCTTCGATCAACGGCCGCAGGCTGCGGCTGTGGTTCGGTTGCGCCAGCGCCGTGCCGGCGTAGTCACAAAAGGTCTGCGGCAGATCGATCGTCGACACGGGCTCGTGCACCACCTGGTGGGCGGGAACGCCGGGCCCCTGCACGATCAAGCCGACGCGCAGCAGGCCTTCGTACGCCATCGGACCCTTCAGGATCAGGCCGTGATCGCCCAGCCAGTCGCCGTGATCCGTCGAATAGATCACGATCGTGTTCTGGTCGAGGCCGAGGTCGCGCAGCGCGATCATCATGCGTCCCACTTGATGATCGATGAGCGAGATCATGCCGTAGTAGTTGGCGATGATGTGCCGCAGCTGCGCTTCGGTCTGCACCGGCGTGCGCGACGATTCCTCGCGGAAAGCGCGCAACCGTGCGTTCGCCATCTGCGGCACACCCTCGAGGCTCGCGCGATGCCACCACGGCCGGCGCTCGAGATCGAGCGTGCGGTGCGCTGGAACGTCGACGTCGTCGGGATCGTGCAGCCGGCACCAGGGCTCTGGCGCATCGAACGGGTGATGCGGATCGGGGAACGACGCCCATACGCAGAACGGCTCGGTGCGGTGCTCGCGCAGATAATCGATGGTGCGGTTGCCGATCCACGTCGAGTTGTGCCACGCCAATGGCAGGGCGGAGTTCCACGTCTGGGTCGCATCGGTGAGCGGCGGCAGTTGCTTGTGATAGAGCGCGGTGCGCTCGGCGCCGCGCCCGTCGGCGTGATACCAGCGCTCGTAGTGATGGCCGCGCGGTGGCTCCATGGGCGGGAAGCAGTTGTGGCCTTCGAGCATGAGCTCCACGTGATCGAAGCCCATGTACGGTCCGTTCCAATCGGGACCATGTTGCGCGGAGCTTTCGCGACACTCCGGGGTGCCCGTCGGCTCGAAGGTGTGCGACGTCGTGAAGTGCGCCTTGCCGATCAACGCCGTGTGATAGCCATGGGCGCTCAGCGTTCCGGCGAATCCCCGCTGAGCGATCTCCGGCGGCAGGTCGATGCCGTTATCCGCGACGCCATGCGTGAGCGGCAACAGGCCGGTGAGGATCGACGAGCGCGAGGGCTGACACACGAGGTTGGGCGTGATGCACGCACTGAAGCGGGTGCCCTGCCGCGCCATCTCGTCGAGGTGCGGCGTCTTCACCTTGCAACCTTCGAAGCCGTAGCAGTCGCCGCGCTGCTGATCGGACGTGATGAAAAGGATGTTGTAGCGCTCGTTCATGTCGTCTGCGCGTCGCATCACTCGGGGCTCACTCCGGCGGCTTGCACCACCGCCGGCCAGCGCTTGAGCTCTTCCGCGATCATCTGCCTGAAATCATCGGGGGTGGGGCTGGTGACCGCTTCCATGCCAATCGTCGAAAGGCGCTCGATCACCGCCGGATTGCGCATCACCTTGGTCATGGCGGCATGCAGGCGTGCAATCACCGCCGGCGGGGTGCCTGCCGGCGCGACGAGGCCCTGCCACTGGATCGTCTCGAAACCCGGCAACACCGTTTCGGCCATGGTCGGCACGTCGGGCAGCACCTTGACGCGCGAGCGACCCGTGACCGCAATCGCCTTGAGCTTGCCCGCCTTGATGTGCGACAGCACGGGGGCCACGCCAAGCATGCCGAGCTGCACCTGTCCGCCGAGCACGTCCGCAACGGCCTGACCTCCGCCCTTGTACGGCACGTGCGTCATGTCGATCCCGGCGCGCAGCTTGAGCGTTTCGGCGGCGAGGTGCTGCGGGCTGCCGGTGCCGGGCGAGGCATACGACAGCTTGCCCGGATTCGCCTTGGCATAGGCGATGAGCTCGCTCAGCGAATTCACGGGCAGCGCGGGGTTCGCGACCAGCACGTGCGAACCGCGCGCGATCAGCGTGATGGGCGCGAAGCTCTTCTCCGCGTCGTGCTGCAGGTCCTTGTGCAGGGAGGGCAGAATCGTGTTGATGTCCAGGAACATCAGCAGGGTGTAGCCATCCGGTGCCGCCTTGGCCGCGAGATCGGTGCCGAGGATGCCGCTCGCGCCTGGCTTGTTCTCGACGATGATCGGCACGCCGAGCTCCTCCGTCAGCGGATCGGTCACCGCCCGCGTCACGACGTCGGTCACGCCGCCCGGTGACTGCGACACGATGATCTTGATCGGCCGGGTCGGCCAGGTTTGCGCGCTGGCGCCGGCGCAAAGCACGAGCGATTGAACGGCAATCGCGCAAAGCAGCGCAACGCGGGCGCCGATGCTGCGGACACGTGGCATGTTTCCTCCTCCTGTCATTCAGTGTTTCAGGCCGCGCAGCGCGCGAGCATGTCGCGGTTCACTTCCACGCCGATGCCCGGACGCGCGGGCACGTCGACCCAGCCGGAGCTCTGGCGCAGCGGCGCATCGGTGAGTTGCTCCCGGAACGGATGCGACGACGTATCGAATTCGAGAATCGGCTCGGTCGGATACAGCGAGTGATGCGCGTGGGGCAGTGCGGCGAGCAATTGCAGAGATGCCGCCTGGCCGACCGCCGATCCCCAGACGTGGGGATTGACCTGGATACCATAGGCCTGCGCGAGTGCCGCGATGTGCCGGCATCCGGTGAAGCCGCCGGAGGCGCAGATGTCGGGCTGCGCGATGTCGATCGCGGCCCGTGACAGGAGCTCGCGAAAGCCGAACAGCGTGAATTCATTCTCGCCGCCCGCGATGGGCGTGGCGAGCGCGCGACGCACTTCGCCGTATCCCGCGATGTTTTCCGGCGCCACCGGTTCCTCGTACCAACGCAAGCGCCATCCGGTCTGCTCGAGCTCGCGCCCGAGACGGATCGCGTCGGCGACACCATAGCCGTGGTTCGTATCGATCATCACGTCGACCCCGCCGCGGCCGCGCACGACTTCCTGGATCGCGCGCATCACCTCGAGGTCATCGCGAATGCCGAAGCCGAGCTTGATCTTCATCGCCATGAAGCCCGCGGCCAGGTGCGATTCGGCTTCGCTCGCCAGACGCGCGGCCTCGCCCGGCCCCTGCACGCGATAGAAGCCGGTCGCGTACGCTTGCACACGGTTGCGGAAGCGGCCGCCGAGAAGATCCGCGACGGGTGCGTTGCGCACCTTGCCGCAGATGTCCCACAGCGCGATGTCGACCCCGCTGATCGCTGCCACGACGGCGCCTTTCATGCCGTAATCGCGCGTCTGGTGATACATGCGGTGCCACAGCACTTCGGGCTCGAGGGGATCGGCCCCGCGCAGGAGCGGCGCGAGCGCCGATTGCACCGTGGCCGCGGCGATCTGCGGCGGCTGCAGACCCTGGCACAGCGCTTCGCCCCAGCCGACGATGCCTTCGTCGGTGGTGATCTCGATGATGGTCGCGCCGCGCTGGTGCACCCAGCCCTGCGAGAAGGCGAAAGGCTGCGCAAGCGGCGAGACGAGCGCGTGGGCGCGTACGTCGGTGATTCGCATCTGGGGCGAGTGGGCGCGCGTCGGCGCGCATGCTGAGTGGGGCGGAGCGTCGCAGTCTATCCGAGCTCGGGCGGAGCGGGTAGCGAATAACGGCGATATCAGCTATTCTCGTTTGGAATGGATGCCCATTGGCTGCGCGCCTTCGCCCACGTGGCCCGCCTCGGCAGCTTTTCGCGTGCGGCAGTGATGCTGGGCACCACGCAGTCGGCGGTGTCGAAGCAGGTGAGCGAGCTCGAGCGCGCGCTCGAGGCGCGGCTCTTCGACCGCACCGGCCGTGGCGCCGTGCCGACCGAGGTGGGTCGAATGCTGCTGCCGAAAGCCGAAGCGCTGGTCGAGGCGCTCGACGGCCTGCCGGCGGAGCTGCGCAACGCGCAGGCGAGTCCCGCCGGCACCGTGCACGTCGGCGTGCTGCCTTCCGTCGCACGGCCGCTCGTGAGCCGCGTGTTCGAGCGTGTGCGTGCGCGCCATCCGGCGATTCGCCTGCACGTGCTCGGTGGCGTCACCGGTCAGATCGAGGAATGGCTCGCGCAAGGACGGCTCGACATCGGCATCGTCAACCGGTATCGGCGCTCACCCCATGAAAAGGTCGAGCATCTCTTCACGCCGGCGCTCTATCTCGTCGGCTCGCCGCGCAACCGGATCACACGTGGAGGGCGGGTGCGCTTTGCACAGCTCGCCGCGCTGCCCCTCATCCTGCCCGGGGTTCCGCATGGTCTGCGCATGGTGATCGAGGAGGCGGCCAGCCGGCGCCGCATGGCGCTCTCGGTCATCATGGAAGTCGACTCGCTCGCGCTCATCAAGGACATCATCGGCGAGGGCGATTGCGTCACCGTGACCGCCGGGCACTCGGTCACCAGCGAGGTTGCCGAGGGCAAGCTCTCTGCGTCTCGCATCGTGCAGCCGGAGCTGCATCAATCCATCATGCTTGCGACGAGCGCCACCCGCGCGCAAACGCTGGCGGTTCGGACGGTGCTCGACATCGTGCGCGAAGTCGCCCGCGAGCTCATCCGCTCCGGCATCTGGACGCATGGCACGCGATGATGGATCATGGCCGCCGCGGCAACAATGACCAGGAGGTCCCGACCATGCTTCGCTCGATCGTCCGCAGTCTCGCCGTTATCGCATGGCTTGCCGTGGCCTCCAGTGCGGCCGCGCAAGGCTTTCCCAATCGCGCGATCACGATCATCGTGCCATTTGCCGCGGGCGGCCCCACCGACACCATCGCGCGCAACATGGCCGAAGTGCTGACCAGAAGCATGCACGTGCCGGTGGTGGTGGAGGACATCGTGGGCGCCGGCGGCACGATCGCCAACAACAGGCTGATGCAGTCGGCAGCGGATGGCTACACCATCATGCTCGGTCACGTCGGAACGCAGGTCATCGCGCCGGCCGTGCAGCAGCTCAAGGTCAACTATCTGACCGAGCTCGAGCCGGTCGCGATGATCGCGAGCAATCCCCAGATCCTGGTGACCAAGAAGGACCTGCCCGCGAGCGATCTCAAGTCGCTGATCGATTTCGTGAAGGCCAATCCGGACAAGCTCAACGCCGGCACCGGCGGGCCCGGCACGCCGTCGCACATCAGCGCCGTTTACTTCGGCAACGAGACGAAGTCGTCGGTCACGATCATCCACTACAAGGGCTCGGGTCCCGCGCTGCAGGACGTGATGGCGGGTCACATCGACATGACCTTCGAGCAGGCGCTGACGGCCTTGCCGCCGGTACGTGCCGGACGCCTCCGCGCTTACGCCGTCACGTCCAAGACACGCCTTGCCTCCGCGCCGGACATTCCG
>Ga0070741_10006164_pt1 | contig 25997 bp, 20 predicted proteins | sample Coa_R1_4_FD_66440 | JGI IMG/M metagenome (GOLD analysis project Ga0070741, IMG submission 66440) | Surface soil microbial communities from Centralia Pennsylvania, which are recovering from an underground coalmine fire - Coalmine... | ecosystem: Environmental > Terrestrial > Soil > Unclassified ... | reverse complement strand
CCAGTTGATGAAGTAGAGCGGATACTCGGCCGTCGGCTGCCAGTCCCGGGGCTCGTAGGCCGGGAGGGGATTCACGGGCTTCCCGGTCGCGTCCTTCTTCTCCCCGAGCCACTTCGCCACGAACTCGACCTTGCCGCTCGGCGTGGCGAAGCCCTTCACGGCCTTCCCGCCGATGACGGTCCCGATGCGCACGCCCTTCTGGTCTTTCGGCTTGTCGTAGATTGGCGTACCCTCGTCCTTGGGCTTCCCGTCGTAGACCGCTGCCCTGAGGACCTCGGGCTTCAGCTCCTCGGCGAACTTCTCGTACCGGGTGCCGCCCCTGTCCACCCACACGGCCCCCGGCAGGGCCTTGAGTTCCGCCAGGGTCATCTTCGGAGCGCCATTCTTCAGCTCGTTCGAGAGGTAGTCCTCGTACCACGCCGTCAGGCTCTCGACCGGCTCGCCGGACAGGGGTCCGACCCGGAAGAAGTCCTTCCCGTCCCTGGTCCTGAGGCCGAGTCGGCGGCCCAGCGCCGCGACGGTCTCGTACTCCGCGGGCTGGCCGAAGAGCGGCCTCACCACCGGCTGGCGGAGCCCCAGGACCGGCCAGGTAACCCAGTGGCTATTGAGATCGTACCGCTCGAGGTAGGTGGTACCCGGCAGCACGTAGTCGGCCATCATCGCGGTCTCGCTGAGCATCGTGTCCACGACGACCAGGGTCTCGAGCTTCGCCAGGGCCCTGGCCACCGTCGGGCTGCCTGGCACCGACATCATGACGTTCTGGAACACGATGATGCCCATCTTGGGGGTGTAGGGCCCCTTGCCCTCGGCGAGATTCTCGAACGCCTGGGTGTAGACCCCGGAGCCATGCCCGAGCGGGTACTTCTTCAGCTCGTCGAAGCGGCCCTGCTGGAGGGTCGCCTGGGCCGCCTCGTCCGGCTCGACCGCCATGTACTTCTCACCCCGCTTGTCGGGGATCACCATGCCGCCCGGCCGGTCGATCGCGCCGACGAGGGCATTGAGCGCCGCGATGGCTCGCCCGCCCTGGACGCCGTTCGAGTGCTGGCCGGGACCGCTCCAGACGTCGACGAGGGCCGGCTTCGTGGTGGCCAGGTCCCGGGCGACCCGCTCGATGGTCCTGGCCCTGACCGAGGTGATCTGCTCGGCCCACTCCGGGGTCTTGTCCTTCACGTACTCCGCGTACTCGTCGAAGCCCGTCGTCCACTTCGCGACGAACTCCTTGTCCCAGAGTCCATCCCGGACGATGACATGGCCCATGGCCAGGGCCAGGGCCCCGTCGGTCCCGGGCCGCACCGCGAGCCACTCGTGCCCCTTGACCGCCGTGTCGGAGAGGTACGGGTCCACCACCACGAGTCGGGCGCCCTTCTCGATGGCCCGCGTCAGGATGCGCGGCAGGTACACCCACTTGATGGCCGACGTCGGGTTCCAGCCGAAGAGCACGATGTACTTGGACTGGAGGAAGTCGGCCAGCGGCCGGTCGTGCCCCAGCACCGTCTTGAAGGATGCCTTGCGGGCCACGTCGCAGAGGTTCGAGTGGTTCGCGTAGTTCGGCGTCCCGTAGAGCTTGCAGAAATCCTGCTGGATGTGGGTGAACGAATGGTCCTCGCTGAACCAGAGCAGCTTGTGCGCCTCACCCGCGTCGCGGAGGCTCTTCAGCCTGGCCGCGATCTCGTCCAGAGCCTGGTCCCAGCCGATGGCCTGCCACCGGGGGTCGGCGCCCTGGGCCTTGTCGGGATTCGTCCGCTTGAGGGGCGTCTTCACCCGGTCGGGATCGTAGAGCTGCACGATCCCGGCGTTGCCCTTCGGGCACAGGGCCGCCCCTTCCGCGCACCCGAATTCCTCGGTGTAGCCCTGGAAGAAATCGGTCGAGATGTTCGAGTAGTTGTTCGGGTTCCAGGGATTGGGCTCGATCTTCTCGACGATGCCGTTGACGACGTGCACGAGCACCCCGGACTGCCCGCCGCACATGTTGCAGCAGGAGGGGATCCACGTTCCCGCCTCGCGCCCCCACTGTCCCGCGCCGGCCGGATCGGCGGCCATCGCGTGCTCCTTGGAGCCGACCGTCGTGCAGCCGGAGGCGGCCGCCCCGGCCGCCGCGGCCGTCGCGCTGGCCCCGGCGAGCTTCAGGAACCGGCGTCGCCCGAGCGCCTGGTCAAGCACGTACATGGCTCGCCTCCTCTGCCGAGAGTGGCACTCCGTCACGCTGTCCATCGCCCGAGACGGAGGTCGCCCGGCCGGCCTCCGCCTCTTCCGGCAGCAAGTGCTCGCCGATCCCGAAGAGCAGCAGCCCGAGCCCCACGACCCCCAGGGTGACGAGCCATTCGCTCCCGCTGGGGACGTAGTACGTCGTCATCCGCGGCGACGCGAAGGCGCGGGAGAGGCCCTGGATCTCCTCCGCCGCCAGCCCCGGGATCACGATGTTCAGGCGGACGCCGAGGAAGCCGACCGCGACCAGCAGTCCGGCGAGCGTAACCCAGCGCGGATCGCGCCGGGTCGGGAAGACGAGCAGCAGGACGGGAACCAGCGTCCCGAGTGCGAGCTGCCAGCCCCAGAAGACCCACCAGAAGGGGCCGCCGACCACGAGCCTGAGGCCCTGCACCTGCCCGGGAATCCCGCCGTAGGTCGCGACGAGCATCTCGGAGATCTGGAAGAGCACATCCAGCAGCAGGAGCCCGAGGACCATCTGCCCGAGGGCGAGGACCGTCTCGCGGTTCCGCTGCCAGCCATCCTGGAAGATCGCGGCGATCACCGTGAGGAGGGCCCCCCCGCTCACGAGCGCCGAGAGCAGGAAGAGGATCGGAAACATCCCGCTGTGCCAGTGGGGCCGCGCGGCGACCACCCCGAAGAGCGCCCCCACGCCGCCGTGGAACATGATGGCGACCGGCACCCCGATGGTGGCCAGCGTGCGGACCACCCGGCGGTCGCGGGTCGCCGCCGCGCCGGAGGCATCCCGGGACCCCAGGGCCAGCGCGCGATACACCACGCCCTTGAGCCCCGGCGCCGCCCGCCCGGCGACCAGGTCACCGCGCAGCAGGAACCACAGTTCGGCCAGCAGCAGCAGGAAGTACACCGAGTAGAGCCAGATCATCCAGGCCATGGGCGACTTGAAGTTGGCGTACACGAGGACCTTCCAGGCGCGCTCCATGTGGCCGAGGTCCGTCCAGATGGCGAGCAGCGCGAGGAAGAGCGTGACGACGGCGGTGAAGACCGCCAGGCGGCCGATGCGCTCGAACCGCTTCAGGTTGAACACGTAGACCAGGGACGAGATCAGGAACGAGCCGGCCGACAGCCCGATGAAGTAGATGTACGCGGCGACCCAGAGGCCCCAGGGCACAACGCTCCCGTAGTTCGCGTTGAGATGCCCGTGGGCGAGACGGTCGTACCAGCCCACCAGGCCGAGCCCGAAGAGGACGACCCCGCTGAGCCAGAAGAGGCGCTTGAGTCCGCTGGCATCCATGCCGCACCTCTCAGAGCAGGTAGTGGACGTTGGGCTCGGTGCCGAGCTCTTCCTTCAGTCGCACCGGCTGCCGCTCGCGGACCAGCCGCGAGACCTCGCTCTCGGGGTCGTTGAAGTCCCCGAAGAAGATCGCGTGCCCCGTGCAGGTCTTCGCGCACGCCGGCCAGCGGCCGGCCTTCTTGTCGTACCGCCCCTCAGCGTCCTGGAGGTGGAGGCAGAAAGTGCACTTCCGCACGTTGCCGATCGGCGAGCCCGTGCCCCGCAGCCGGAACTGCCCGTACTCGGGCGATGGCACCTGCGCGTAGGCCGTGCCGGCCGCGACGGGCGCGTAGTTCTCGCCGAAGTCGAAGTAGCGCGCGCCGTATGGACACCCGGTGATGCAGTACCGGCAGCCGATGCATCGGTCGTAGTCGATCACCACGATCCCGTCGCGCTCGCGCTTGAACGTCGCGGAGACCGGACAGACGTCCACGCACGGCGGGTTCTCGCAGTGGAAGCACGGCTTCGTCATGAAGATCGGCTTGTCGTCGAAGCGGTTGGCGACGGCTTCCTCGACGACCACGGTGTAGGAGACCCCCGGCGGCGTCTTGTTCTCCGCCTTGCAGGCGACGACGCACGCGCGGCAGCCGACGCACCGCCGGGTGTCGATGACCATCCCGTAGCGGAACTTCCGCTTGGTCGGGAGGCCGCCCGCCGGGACGGCCGCCCGGGCCGGGGGGGCCGTCGCCAATGACGCGACGCTCGCCCCGCCGACCAAGGCGGCGGCCAGCGCGCTCGCACCGAGCCCGAAGAGACGCTCGACCAGCTCCCGGCGGGAGACCGGCGGGGCGGACTCGACAGTGGTGTCGTCACTCATCGCCAACCCTCCCCGGAAGCCTCTCGCTCCCGTGCTGATCCGGCACCTGTGCTGCCCGGGGTTTTGGGGGCCGAGGGGAGCAAGCCGGGTGCCACCGACGGATGCTCGCGGTCGCGACCGAGACGCACGTCCGCGGCGGCGGGGTTCGGCAATGCGGTCGCACCCTTCTCAGTCGGCGACCCGAATCGTCGCCAATCGCGACCCGGGCACGCCGGCACTCGCGCGAGCGATCACCTGTCCCGCGTGTGCCCCGCCTGAGGCAGGTGTGCCTCAGGCGGGGCACGCCGAACGCGCCGGTCGCTCCTCTCTCGACGCCGGCGCGACCCGCGTCCCCCCGGTTGAAAGCCGACCTGGGCCCTGGAGACCGCCGAGCGGCAGAGAGACCGAACCCAGATGGCAACGACGAGGGCCGCGTGATGGAGTGGGTCGAGACGCAGCAGGCGGATACCGGCCCCTCCCGACGGGATCCGTGTCCCGTCCTTCCTCCCCGATCAGGTAGCCGCAGAGCAACCGGACGAGGAGGAGGCGTTGTTGCAGCGTGGCGTCGGCGAGCCCGACGCGGGAGTCGACCGACACGATCGTCGCGCCGCGGGGATGGGGTCGCCGCGCGAGCACGTGGCGTGTGACCCCGGCACGCCCGGCTTTCGGACTCGATCCTCTTCCGCGCGCAGACCGCGAGCTCGGAGGTGCCGAGCACCGGGACCGTCTCGTCCATCATGCCTTCCGGGGCGAGGTATGGGGCAAGGCGCTCGCCCACCTGAAAGACCTGGACGCGGTCGCTTCCCCGGCCGAGGTGGGCGAGGTGATGGGCGTCGGAGCGGACAACCCGGGTCCGCTCTGGTGGGGTGGCGAGTTCGAGCGAGCCGCCAAGGCCGCCGAGCGCGAGCTCGCGATCGCCGCCTCGTTCGGCCATTTCGCTGGTCGGGTCGTCGCGAGCTGCCGGCTCGCTCAGGCGCACCTCGCGGTCGGAGACTACGCCCGCAGCGCGACCACCCTCCGGCAGGTCGTGGCCGCGCTCCACGGCGACCTCGCCCGGCAACACTTCTTCGGCATGGCCAGCTTCCCCGCCGTGTTCGCGCGCTCCTATCTCGCCTGGTGCCTGGCGGAGCTGGGCGAGTTCGCCGACGGCGAGGCGCTGGGCGCAGAGGGAGTGGCCATCGCGGACTCGGCGGACCACGCCTACAGCCAGGGGCACGTCGCCCACGGCCTGGGCACGCACTACGTCATCGCGGAGCGCCCCGATCGCGCCATCGCCCTGCTGGAGCGCGGCCTGGTGGTCGCGCGGCTCGCCAACATCGCGTTCCTGTTCCCGTTCCTCGGCGCAGCGCTCGGCGCTGCCCATGCCCTGGCGAGGCAGTTCGACCGCGCCCAGCGGCTGCTCGAGCAGGCCGAGGGGAGGCGACTGCTGGCCAACCGGTCCGTCTGGCTGACGTGGCTCGGGCGGACGCATCTCGTCGCCGGGCGACCGAAGGACGCGGAGGCCGTGGGGCGCCGGGCCATCGAGCTCGCGGTGACGCAGGGAGAGCGCGGCCAGGAGGCGCACGCCCGGCTGCTCATGGCCGACGTCGCCACCGTGGACGACCCGGACGGGGCGATGACCGCGTACGACGACGTCCTGGGCATGGCGGGGGCGCTCGGGATGCGGCCGGTCACCGCGCACGCCCACCTGGGCCTGGGCGCGGCCCTCCGCCGTACCGGCGCGGTCGCGCGCGCGAACACCTCGCCGCCGCGGCGAGGCTGTATGCCACCATGGGCATGACGCGGCGCCGGGCGGCGGCGGAGGGGGAGCTGGCGGCGATGTGACGGCTCCGCACACGATGCGTCCCGTCGCCCGCGGCGACATGGCCGGCGTCCACGCTGCCGTGGTGGAGCGGCGGCACCCCGAGCCGCGCGGCCGGCCCATGGTCGGGGCGGGGATCCCGAGGGGGCGCGGGGCGCGGCGTCGTCACCGCCGCCGGCTATGCCGCGGGGCGGTACGGGATCCGGTCGACCCTGGCGATCTCGCGCGCCGGGCGGCTGGCCGAGGCGGTCCCCCTGGCAGCCCCTCCGGCCGAGAACGGGCTGATGTAGACTTGCTGCGGCCGACGGCGCGTCGTGGGCTGGCAGTAGTTGGCAGCAACGCCGCGGGCCGGCAGGAAAATTGGCGGGGTAGGCCCGCTCACGAAACACTGGCGCGGGCTCGAGAGACGAACACCTCCATCCCCTCGACGCCCCGGTGGGTTCGCCGCCTCCCTACGCGTCCTCGCCACCGTCGGCGCTCGAGGCCCGGGCAACCGCGACGAGCGCGCGCCCCGTGCCGACCAGGATCGCCAGGGCCGCGGCGGCCGCAAGCGGCGGATACACCCAGATGGGCAGGTCCAGGGCGACGCCACTCCCCGCCGCACCCACCGCGACCGCGGCCGCGCCGGCCAGGATCGCCGCCCCCGTCACGTCGCGGAGCCACGCCGCGAGCACCTCGCGGTCGATCGGTGCGCCTCCTCCGCGGGCCACCGCGTCGCCGGTCACGAGGAAGAGCACGAGGCCGGTCCCGATCAGGGCCGGCGTCACGATGCCGGGCCCAGGCGCCACGATCACGAGCGCGAGCGTGTACGCGACGACGAGCAGGCCCGCACTCACGCCCATCGCGGCGAGGGACCGCCCCAGGATCCCGCCGAGGGCCAGGATCGCCGCGACGCCGGTGAGACCCGCGATAGGGGCCGACGCGTCGGTCCCGAGGACGAGGCCGACGACCATCGCGAGCGCGAACCCGGCCGGGAGGCGCATCACGCCGCCACCACCCTCCGGCGGCGGCGCGCGAGCGGCGCGAGCGCCAGATCGAGCGGCTCCCCCGGGGTCCATTCGAGGACGGCCAGCCCGCGCCGGCGGAGGGCCTCGAGCTGCCCTTGGTGCTCGAGTGCCCAGAGCCGGCAGGCCAGGTCCTCCAGGGGAGAGAGCCGCAGGACGGCCCTGGTCACCGCGATCGGCGACACCGCCAGGAGAACGACGTCGAACCGGCGCGCCACCAGGTCGGCCACCGCGTCGAGGAACCGCGCGTCCAGGAGCGGGCTCAGGGCGAGAACGAGGGCCCGCGGGGGCAGGATGCGGGGCGGCACGAGCGCCAGGTCCTTCTTGACGTACGTGAACGTCGGCTCGGCGGCCGCGAGCGCGTCCATGATCCGCTCGAGCTGCGCCCGCCCCGCGGCGGGCCGGACCCACCGGAACGTCCCCCCGTACTCGATCAGCCCTACCCGGTCCTTCCGAGCGAGGTACACCGAGGCGAGCGAGGCCGCCGCCCGCGCGCACATGTCGAGGCTCGCCACCGGGGGCTGCCCGACCTGGCTCAGCGTGTCCAGCATCACGACGACGTCCGCATTTCGCTCCAGGTGGTGCTGGGTCACGTAGAGCTTTCCCAGCCGAAGGGAGGCGCGCCAGTTCACGCGCCGGACGGGGTCGCCGGGCACGAACAGGCGGATCTCTCCGGGCTCCAGCCCCGCGCCGACCTGGGCCGCGACGTAGTTGCCGACCGACGTCTGCGTCCGGAGCGGCTGGGGCACGTGCCGGAGCGGCGCGAGATGGGGATAGACGGTCACCGCGCCCGGACCCCCGTGGGATGTCTCCCAGGTGCGGACGCCGATCGCGTCCGAGACGCGCACGTGGATCGACCCCACGGCGAACCGGCCCCGGGCCTGGCAGCGGAGCGCGTAGGTCCACTGCCGGCGCTCCCCGGCCCGCAGCCGCGCGGTCAGCCGGTCCCGGCCGGCCGCGAGCTCCATGAACGGGGGGATGACGGCGAGCAACTCGACGAGCGGGAGCGGATCCAGCGCGGTGAGGGTGATCGTGAGCGTGAGGACGTCGCCCTCGAGCAGGCGCGCGGTCGAGACGTCGTGGGTCAGCGTGTAGCGCGGCGCCCGGTTCCGACGCATGACCGAGAGGAGGACGACGACCAGGGGCACCGCGGTCGCAAACAGCTCCGGCCGGCCGGAGAGGACGCCGAGGAAGACGGCCAGCGCGACGAGGCGGAGCCCCGTCAGGGCGAATCCTGTGAACCGCGGCGTCACGGCATCTCCCGTCCCGGCGCGTCGCACCTGGCGAAGCGGGGCGTCACGGGGTCTCCGTCCGCGGCGTCGGGACCGTCCGGAGCAGATCGGCGACGACGTCCGCCGCCGACACCCGGCTCACCCACAGCTCCGGCCGGAGGCTCACGCGATGCGCCAGCGCCGGCACGGCCATGGCCTTCACGTCGTCCGGCGTCACGTAGTCGCGACGCCGCAGGGCCGCCTGGGCCCGCGCGAGCTTCAGGAGGGCGAGCGCCCCCCGCGGGGAGGCCCCCAGCGCCACGCGGCCGTCGTCGCGGGTCGCGCGCGCGAGGTCCACGATGTACCGCTCGACCGCCTCCCCGACGAACACGTCCTCCAGCGCCTGCTGCATCGCGAGCAGGTCCTTCCGCGACACGAGGGTCGCCACGCGGGCCTCGTCCTCCCGGCGCTCGCGGCGGCGAGTCAGGATCGCCCGCTCCTGCTCGGGGTCGTCCGGGTAGCCGACGGCCACCCGCAGGAGGAACCGGTCGAGCTGGGCTTCCGGGAGCGGATAGGTCCCTTCGAGCTCGATCGGATTCTGGGTCGCGATCACCAGGAACGGCGGGTCGAGCGGGAAGGCCTCCCCCTCGACCGTGACCTGGCCCTCCTGCATGGCCTCGAGGAGCGCTGCCTGGGTCTTCGGCGTCGCGCGGTTGATCTCGTCGGCGAGGAGCAGGTTGGTGAAGATCGGCCCCCGCCGGAACTCGAAGCGGCCCTCGCGCTGGTTGTAGAGGAAGCTCCCGGTGATGTCGCTCGGCAGGAGATCGGGCGTGAACTGGATGCGCCGGAACTCGAGGTCCAGCAGCTGCGCGAACAGCCGGGCGATGAGCGTCTTGGCGAGGCCCGGGTAATCCTCGATCAGGATGTGCCCGTTGGCGAGGATCCCGCCCAGGATCCGTTCCAGGACCTGCGCCTTGCCGACGACGACTTCGGACAGGGCCGCGAGGATCTCGCGCCCCCGATCGGCGAGCGTCTCGATGGTCATGATGGCTCCTCGATCCGCGTGATGAGGGTCCGGAGGGTCGCCAGGGACGGCCCCCGCCTGAGGAAACGCCGCCAGGCGGGCCGGCGCGGAATCTCCGGCGCCGCGGCCCCGGCCCGGCGGGCGGCGAGGGCGAGCAGGCGCGGCCACAGGATGTGCTCGAAGTAGCCCTGGCTCGCCAGGCTGAAGGTGAGCTGGTCCCGGAGCTTCAGGAAGAGCGGCGCCAGCTCGGGCCCCGGCCGCCGCGGTCGCCGGGCGCGCTCGAAGGGGGAGGCCGACTCGGGGCGGAGCCGGTCCCGGACCTCGCGCCCGACATGGAGCAGGGCGACCGCCAGCAGGGCGCCGACGACGAGCCGGACGACGAGGGGCTTTGTCGGGGCGTCAGCATAGTAGTAGGCCGGCGTGCCCGCGAGGAGGAGGAGCCCGGCGAGGACCCCGTACCCCGCCACGATCCCCGGCCAGCGACGCTCACGCGGTGGAGGCATTCGTCTTCAGAGCCTCCAGCGCCATCCGGATCGCCGCCAGGGCGCTCACGGCCGAGTCGCGCTCGACCGGCCCCAGGACGTGGTGGCTGAAACGCGACAGCACGAAGAGCCGCGTGAGCGCCGCCGTGGCGTCCGGTGGGATGGGGAGCCGCCCCAGGGCCCGCCGCAGGAACTCCAGCGGGGTCTCCCACGGCGCCCGCGGGACGCCGGAGTCGCCGACCCACCGCTCGAAGCGCCGGTAGCAAAGGATGACGGCGCGACGCGCATCGGGCTCCCGCCGGAGGTCCTCCAGGCTGCCCTCGACGGCCTCGAGTAGCGGGGCCGTCGGGGGCGGGCCGGTGCCGGGGTGCCCCCACAACCAGGCCAGCCGATCGCCCAGCCAGAGCCACAGCATCAGACCCAGACTCCCCGCGCCCACCAGGAGCAGGATCAGGCCCAGGGTACGCCCGAGGAAGGGCGCTTCCACAACCCGGCGTTCCGGCGGCGTCGGGGTGGGCGCAACACGCGGCGTCGGCGCCGACGGGGCAATCCCGGCCGGAGGACGATGCGCGCCCAGCCCGCCCCACTCAAGACCCGGGCTCCACCCGACGCGCACCGTGTAGATCAGGAGGGCCAGCGGCAGGAGCGCCAGCGCGAGCATCAGAACGACGGCCCACGGCGAGATGTTGGGGGGCTCGTAGTAGAGCTGGAACTCGTCTTCTTCGCCCTTCTTGCGCCGCCGGCGCCGGCCGCCCTGGACGATGTACAGGAGCAGCAGGATCCCGGCCAGCGATGTGAGCCCGAAGACCGTGGCGAGAAGCCAGTCCGGGAGCCGAAACGCCAACCGGACCCCGGGTGGCCCGCCGACGACGGCCGTGCGGGCGCTGCCGAGCGCGATCACACCCAGGGCGAGCCCCGCCACGGCCAGGCTCCCCCACCCGATCGCCGAGCGGTCGCCGTGCCGGGAGGACGGCAGCCCGACCCTCATGGGGAGGCTCCCCGGCGCTGACCGCGGGCCCTCATGACGCGGGCGGACCCGTGACGTGGGCCAGGTCGCCAGCCGGAGCTCGGCTCGGCCCTGAGCAGCGCCTCGACGCGCTCCCGCTCGCCAGCGACGAGGCAATCGAGCACGCCCCGGTCGGGGGGCGCCTGGAGTGCCCACCGGAAGTGGCACGCCCAAGCCCGACGCCGACGGTGTGGGCCCCGCGCACGTCGTCCCGACCCAGGCCCGCCAGGAGCTCGTAGCCCCGGGGACTCCTCGGCCGTCCGTACTGCCAGGCAGATGGGACAGCGCGCCCTCACCGTGAGCCGCCGAGCGATGGCGACCGTCCAGCCATGACGTACGATGCTCGGGAACCTGATCGGATCGAGGCGCGGGTCGGGCCCGGGCGGCCCGTTGGCCTCCACGGCCCGGCGCGGGTCGAGGAGCAGCGCACGGACCGCCTGGTCCAATCCCGGCACCGATATGGCCCGCGACGCGCCTTCCGCCAAGAGCCACCAGGCGTGGGGCGCGCAGAACCCCCGCGCGCGGCGAGCGGCCGCACACGCCTCGCGCGAGCGCTTCCCCGGCCCGCCGATCCGCAAGTGGACCGGCCGGGCGGGCACGTCGCCGCCGACGCTCGACGATCCCGTTGACGCTCGAGCCCCGGTCACGGCGAAGTCGCCTGGCCGTCCGACGCCCCACCGCCGACCGACGCCACCGCCTCGCGCTCCGCCGGCGCCGGGGCCGCGCGACCCCGGAAGACGCGCCGGTACACGTCCTCGCCATGGCTCGTCGGCAAGGGCTCGCCTTCCAGGATGCGGAAGGTCCGGCGCCCGTCGGCCCGCCGCTCGGCGCGCAGGAAGAGGGAGGCGTCGCGCCCCTCCGCGTGGAAGCCGTGGGCCAGGTCGTACATGTGGGTCACGAAGAAGACCCGGACGCCCGCCTCCAGGAGGGCGCGGACCACCTGCCGCGCGATCTCCGACCCCTCGCGCTCGTTCGTCGCCGCGAACGACTCGTTGAAGAGCATGAGCGACCGGGGGGTGAGCCGGTCGACGATGTCGCTCATCCGGCTGAGTTCCTCGTCGAACTTCCCGCTCTCCATCCGGACATCCTCTTCCCGCTTGTAGTGCGTGAAGAGCCCCTCGCAGAGGCTCCCCGAGAACGACTCGGCGGGCACGAACATTCCCGCCTGCATCATGAGCTGCGCCAGGCCGATGCTGCGGAGGAACGTCGACTTGCCGCCCGTGTTCGGGCCCGTGATGATGACCAGGTCTCGCCCGTCCGCGTCGACATCGTTGCCGACCACGCGCTGATCGAGCGTGAGCGCGAGCCCCACGTCGTAGAGCCCGCGACACGCCCACCGGCGCGCCTGGGTGGCCGGGACCGGCATGCAGGTGGGCTCGCCCCGCCGCGCGAGCTCTTCGTGGAGATTGAGGCAGCCGACGTAGAAGGCCAATTCCGCCCGGAGCATCCCGAAAAACTCGCGCACGTGGTCCGCGGCCTGGGCGAGCGCGGTGGCGGCCAGGCCGATCCCCCGGTTCCGGAGCGCTCCGAGCGCCTGGGCGCCGGCCTCGTCCCGCGGATGCAGCTCGAACGTGTAGACCGGCGCCTTCTCCACGAAGAGGTCCGACCACCACTCCCGCCAGGTCCAGGGGCGGCGCGAGGTCCGGTGCAGCACGTAGTCCTGGCCCTTGTGCGCCGGGCCCAGGCGGGCGCCGAGGAGCTCACCGTAGGGGAAGCGCAGGGTCGCGAGATGTTCCTCGACGATCGCCAGGTACGCATCATCCAGGTCCCGGTGAACCGTCGCGAAGAGCTGGGTCCAGCCCTCCGAGACGAACGCCTGGGCCTGCACGTCGGCGACCCCTCGGAGCTTCCTCAGGAACGTGAGGAATCGCGTCATCGTCTCCAGGGCATCCCGCAGCACCGAGTCGGGGTAGCGGGAGAAGATCCCGAGATAAGACCCCGTCGGCTTCTGCAGAGCATCGGTGGCGACGGCGTAGAGCTCGCGGACGACCGTCGGGTGGGTGAGGCAGTCCTGCAGGACGGCCTGGCGGTACCGGATCGTCTCGAGGTCGGCCTGCACGCTCGCCAGCAGCACCCGGCGGGCGACCTCGAACACGCAATCGTCCCCGCGCGCCATCGCCTCGAACACGGTCGTCAGCCCGAGGTCCGTCGTGAGATCCTCGGCGTTCCAGGGGAGCCCTGCCCGAGGGTTGAACGCCGGGTCCGGCTGATAGCGCCGGCCGGTCCGGCGCGAATCCCGCTCCGCCGTCGCCCGCAGCGCCCACCGCCAGTCGAACTCCCGGTCCCGGTAGAGGAGGTGCGCCTTCATGACCGGATGCGCGCCTTCACCTGGTCGTACGTGAGCCGGTACTTCCGGGCGATCGCCATCGCGTACGCCAGGCCGTCAGCCGGGCGTCGGAGGATCTTGAAGGTGCGCCGTGCGGGATTCTCGGGGTCCACGGTGCTGACCATGCTGACGGTCTGCTCGCTCAGGGCGGCGATCTCGTCGAGGAACGTCACCCAGACGCCGAGCACGTCCAGCTCGAGGAGCGCCGCCGCGATCTCGCGGCTGAGGAAGAGCGCATCCTGAAGCGTCGTCGACGCGAAGATCTCGTTGATCACGAGGAGGCTCCGCGGCGTGGCGGCCACGAGGATCTCGTGGATCCGGACGGCGTCGTCCTCGAGCTTGCCGCGGAGGGTCGTCATGTGCTCCTCGCGCTCGAAGTGGGTGAAGATGCGATCGGGGAGGTAGAGCTGGGCCTGGGCAGCCGCCACCGGACACCCCAGGCTGGCCAGGTAGTGGAGCTGCCCGACCATCCGGGCGAAGGTCGTCTTGCCCCCCTGGTTGGGGCCGGACACCACGAGGAGGCGCTCCGGCCCGGACAGCGCGAAGTCGTTACAGACGGGGACGGCGTTGACGGTGGCCAGCTTGCTGGCCAGGGCCAGGTCGAATCCTTCGCGGACGGCCTCATCCTTCCTCGACACGCTGAGGGTCGGGTAGCAGAAGGGAAGGCCCGCCTTTCTCAGCGGGGCGATGTGGTCCAGGTACGCGATGTAGAACTGGATCTCTCGGTCGAACGCGATGATCGCCGGATCGCGGAACTCCGAGTGGGTGGCGCAGTAGGCACGGAGCTGGGCAAAAAGGGCCGGGTGGAGGTGCGCGACGCCCTCGAGGATCTCGGCCTCGACGTGGTTCATCTCCAGGTCGTCGCGGAACTCGAACGTGTGCGCCTTCACGTCACCCTGCTGGAACCGCGCGAACGTCGCCTGGATCTCCCTGCTGTAGTCGGCCTCGCCGGCGGCGTGCCGCACGTCGACCCGCAGGCCCTGGATGTGGACGGTGTAGCGGATCGTCGCCAGGGCGGCCGCGAGCTGCCGGGCTTCGGCGACCAGCGCGGCGAACGCCTCGGAGGCGGCGTAGCGCGCGAGCCAGTCCCGGAAGGCGAGGAGCCCCCGCGAGCGCAGGGTCGTGGCCGCCAGGTCCCGGGCGAGCCGGCTGATAGACTCGCCGTAGAGGAGGACCGCGTCGAGGAGCCAGCGCTCCTTCTGGCGGTCGTAGTACCGCTTCTCGCGCTGCGCCAGGTGCTCGCGGACTCCGCGCATGCCGGCCGCGAACGCCTTGAGCTCGTCCAGCACGGGCGGGCTCTCGAGATCCTGGAACACCTCGTGACGGAATGTGACGGCCTCGACCTCGTGCAACGGGACGTGGAAGAAGGGCGTGAGCGTGTACTCGTCCTTGCCGGCCGTGACGCTCGCGACGATCTGGTCGAGGTTGAGATCGACGAAGAAGTCGGGCGCTCCCGCGGACTCGGCCTTCCGGCTGCCTTCCGGGGAGTCGAACAGGATGCCGTGGAAGTCGGCCACGAGACGCGCTCCTCAGGCCTCGCTCCACCGGGCCGGGCCCCTGGCGAGCGCCTGAAGGATGTCGCCTCGATCGACCAGCCCGAGCAGGTGGCCCGCATCGTCCACCACCACCAGCCGCTTCAGCTGATGCTGCATCATCAGCTGGATCGCCCGGCGCAGGGGATCGTCGCGCCGGACCGTGACGAGCGATGGCGCCATCAGCTCCCTGGCCGTGAGCCCGCCTCCGGGCGCCCGCTCGGCCTCCGAGCCCCGCTGCCCCGCCCGCCGGCCACCCAGGGCGCGGAGGAGCCACGGCCGGGTGTCCGGGGTCGACCGGAGGAGGATGTCGCGGTCGCTGATGATCCCGAGCGCCCGCCCATCCGTGTCGGTGACCACGACCCGGCGCAACGGATGCTCGAGGAGCTTGGTCAACACCACCTCCGCACTGGCCTCGGGCAGCACGACCGGCACCGCCGTCCTCACCACGTCCCCGACCGTGTGGACCTCGGGCGGCAGCAGGCCTTCGGACGCCTCCCCGGCCTCGGGCAAGGCGGCGATGGCACGCAGGACGTCGGCGCGGGTCACGATGCCGATGAGCGCGCCTCGCGCGTTCACGACGGGTAGACGCTTCACACCGCCCGCGGCCATGCGACGGATCGCTTCGCCGAGATCGAGGTCGGCCTCGACCGTGCGGACGTGGCGCGTCATCACATCTCTCGCGGTTTTCCCGCTCTGGGTCAAGGCCGCGAGCTGCTGGCTGAGGGTGTCGGAATCGAGCTCCTGCTTGAGGCTGAGCCGCAGGTTGAGGCCCCCTCGACTCAGGAGGTCGCCGCCGGTCACGATCCCGACCACGCGCCGGTGCTCGTCGACGATCGGCAGGGCCTTGACGCCCCGCCGAAGCAGCAACTCCACCACCTCGGCCAGGGGCGTGTCGGGGCTCACCGTCGAGACGCCGCGCACCATCACGTCGCGGACGTGCAGCACCTCCTGGGGGGGGCGCACGAGCAGGACCGGACACGGCGCGTCGCCGGCGACGCGCCCGGCCGTCCCGCCGATCGTCGGGCTCCACGGGTGCTCCAGCCCGGTCGCGCCGAGGACGACCAGGTCGGCGGCGCTCTCGCGAGCCTGGTCGCTCAGGGCCTGCGCGGCATGCCCGACCCGCCGGACGCTCGTGAACGGGACCCCCGCCGACCGCGCGTGTTCCTCCGCGGCCGCCTGGAGCTGCGCCACGTCCGTCCAGTCCACCGCCTCGGGCCGCGTCCCCGTCGGCGCCTCCCGGACGCTGACCCCGACCACCGCGCCGCCGGACAGGGTCGCCAGGTCCAGCGCCGCGCGGAACGCCAGGCGTCCGAGGGGCGAGCCGTCGAGGCCGACCAGGAAGCGCTTCAGCCCCCCGAGGCCCCGCCCCGGCGCCCGGCCGTCGCGCATCAGGAGGATCGAGCACGGGGCCACCCGGGCCAGGCTGTAGGCCGTGCTCCCGACCAGGCGCTCGAGGACCCGGCTGTGGCCCTGGTGGCCGAGCACCAGGAGATCGGTCTTGCTCTCGCGCACCACCGCCAGGATCGACTCGACCTCGTGCCCCTGCCGGATCACCGACTCGATGTCGAGACCCTCCACAAGCGCCGCGTCGCGCGCGCGCTTCGTGAGGTCGTGGAAGTGGGCGTCGATGGCCTCCCGGGCCGCCTCGACTTCGTCGATCGTGGCCGCGTACCGCGGAAGGTGCTCCTCGACGGACACGGTCCGGAGCTCGGCGCCGGTCGCCTTCGCCAGGTCAATGCCCATGCGCAGCGCGGCCTCCGCCCCCTGCGAGCCGTCGTAGGCGACCAGGATGCTCCTGAACATCTCGTCTCTCCTTCGAGGCACGCCACGCGAGCCGCCAGCGGCTCACGGAGCGGCCCCCGCGCACTCGGAACAGCACCCGTGCGAGGCCCCCGCGGGCGAAGGCGCTCGGCCCGAAGAGGGGCGTCGTCGCACGCGCAGGCGCCGACGGCTACCACGAGCCGCGGGTCTCGCATCGCCTCGTGGCCCCGCCAGAAGGGGGCCTCCATCGCGCGCGTCACGGGACCCGTGCCCAGCGGGACGCCTCGATCATGGACACTCGAAGCTCGTCGCGCGGTTGTCGACCGCGAGACGCCCGGCTTCGGCCAGGATCACGAGGAAGAACGCCGCCGCCAGGAGCCAGTGGGCCGGGCTGACCAGACAGGTCGCCGACACCAGGGTCTCGTTGACGGCGAAGGGGATGGTTGCCTCGAGCCGATCGATCACGCCCCCCAGCAGGGGAGCGGCCAGCACGACCGTCAGCACCTGGGAGTCCCCGGAGGACCGCGAGGCGGAGCATCGAGGTGCCCTAGGCCCGTCGTCTGCCGGCCGCGCGGCGGCATCCCTGAACGCGCGCGGGGCCGCAGCCGATGCTCGCGACAGTCTCCGGGCCTCAGAGACGAACGCCGCCACGGCTCGCCACCTCCCAGAACGCCAAGGGCTCCCTCGGGGGAGCCCTGAGCGCGCATGACTCCCCCGGATCCTGATCGGTAGGAGTCATCAGCCGCATGCACCGCGCGGCGCTTTAGGTGGCGAACTCCATCGCCATCTCATGTCTACCCCAGGGCGCGTGACCGTGTCAAGGGATCCGTCATCATGATCCGTCACGCCCGTCGGGGCGCGTCCCCCTGGACGACGACGTCACGCCGTTCCAGCAACGGCAGCCAGACCGACCAGCCGCTGCACCAGCCGACCGCGCTGATCAGGGCGGCCCGATCCTCGTCGGTCTCGCTACCTCGACACTCCCACCGGAAGGAGCGAACGTAGGCCTTGAGGTGGCCGAGGATGTGCTCAACCAGCTTCGCGTGTGTCCCCACCGCCGCGCGATCTGCCTGCGGGGCCTCCTCGACGAGGTGCGGGCGACACCGGAGTGTCGACGGGTTCCCCGCACAGCGGCCGCAGACGGTCGCGCGCCAGTGAGGGCGCGTCACGTCCGCAAACGCCAGGAAGGCGCTGGCGTCTCGCCCTTGCTCGAAGAGTTCGTCGCGGGCCGCCCCCCGACCCTGCCGCTCGTACCCCTCCTCGCACATCGAGCACGAGGCCGTTGTCCGGAGGATCCGCGCGAGAGGTCGCGCGGGCCGGGAGAGCGCTCGCGCGAAGCCGCGCGCCGCCTGCTGCATCAGGTCTTCGTACAGCACGGCCGGACCGTGAAGATAGTGGTGCCGGAAGGCCGCCTCCACGGCGAGGGCTCCCCAGGCGTGCCGCCCGCAGAACCCCCACGCCCGCCGGAGCCGCTGCCGGAGCCAGGGCTCCATGATGCTGCCCTGGATGTACCACCAGAGGTAGTGAATCTCGCCGTCGGCGAGGGGCCAGGCGTCGGTCCGCCGCGTGGCGTCCGGGCTGGCCGGGCCGGGGCCACTCACGGGACCGCGTTGACGGCCAGGATCCCGACGATCGCCGAGAGGAGGAGAAACACCAGGCAGGTGAAGGCACCTGCCTCCAGGCTGGCCCGCATCACCCGACGGCGGTCGGAGAAATGATGCTGGTACTCCTCGTATGTGATGAGAAACGCCATGAGCCCGGCCAGGGGGCTGAAGATCAGGCCCAGCGTCAGGGCGAGCCTGGCCGCATCGGACGTCATGACGCGGGTCGCCATCGGCGATGCGCCGTCCTGCCTCCCCACGGCCGGCCGGTCGAGCGTCTCACGCGGCAGCCCAGGGCAGGCGCGGGACAGGACCGCCTCGCCCACGTAGACCCGGGCCAGCACGTCGTCCTCGACGATCCCGAGGCCGTCCGGTAGCGCCCGCAGCTGCCGGGTGCCGGACGACTCGACGATGTCGAATGCGCGAAAGGCGAGAAGAGCCCCGGTCGTCCACGGGAGCCGGCGGGGCTGCCCCACCCACGCGAAGAGTGCCCGCTACCTCGTCCACCACGATCGCGCCCGGATCCTTCCCACCCCAGCCGATCCTCCTCCCGGCCGGCTGCCAAGATCCCGACCAGGACGACGAGCCCGGCCGCCGCGAACAGGGACGGGCTTCCCGGGGCTCACGGCGGACGAGGACCGCGACCGGGAGACCGGCCACCGGGCCGGGGACGATCGGCGCATAGCCGAGGCCGGCGGCCGTCGCGAGCCGGCACGCGAGCGTGTCGAGGCGGGTGCGCGTCATGCCCTCGTCCCTGCCCTAGCCTGCCAGGCCCCGTAGCGCCCCGTCGGCCAGCTGCCAGATGCGGTCGGCGGTCCGCGCGAGGCTGTGGCTATGCGTGACGAGGAGGACCGCCGCGCCGAACTCGTGGGCGCGCTCGCGGAGTTGCTCGACCACCACCGCGGCGTTTGCCTCGTCCAAGTTCCCGGTCGGCTCGTCCGCCAGGATGACCGCCGGATCGTTGAGGGCGGCGCGACAGAACGCCACGCGCTGTTGCTCGCCGCCCGACAACGCCGGCGGGTAGGCGTCCCGCCGCTCGGCGATGCCCAGTCGTTCGAAGAGCCTCATCGCGGTCCTCGCGGCGTCGCTCGGGTCCCGTCCCCGATAGCGCGCGGCGAGCATGACGTTCTCCCAGGCCGTCAGCGAGGCGATCAAATGAAACTGCTGGAAGACGAAGCCGAGGTGATGCGCCCGGAAGTGGGCCAGCGTGCGGCGGCTCGCGCGGACCAGGGACTGCCCGCCGAAGGACAGGTCACCCGCGTCGGGCCGGTCGAGGCCGCCCAGGATGTTCAGCAGGGTCGACTTCCCGGAGCCAGACCGGCCGGTGACCGCGACGTACTCCCCCGGCATGAGGGTGAGATCCACGCCCCGGAGGATCTCGGGGCCACGTCCGCCCGGACCCCGGAAGGCTTTCCGCACACCGACCGCCCGGAGCACGCCCGCCGTCGCCATCAGGGACCGTCCGGATCACGCGCCCCTCGGTGGCCAGACCGGCCGCCCGACGGGCGTACCGTGCGAATGCTCACCCGCCCCCCGCCGTCCGGTCAGGTCACCCGGGGGGGGCCGGGAGGTGGCACCCGCCATGCCGGCGGGACGGCTGGGGGGCTCCCGGTCCGCAGGATCTGCGTCAGGAACGCTGCGGTGCCCGGATCGAAGGCGCCCTCCACGGCCCGGACCGCCTCCTCGACGGGGTACGCGAAGCGCTGGAGGCGCACCGCCCCGTCCTCGATGACGGCGTAGCTCGCGCGGGGATCGCCGTCCGTTGGCAGCCCGAGGCTCCCGGCGTTGGCCACGGTGACCCGGCCGACCGTGAAGACCACCGGCCGGTGGGTGTGGCCGAGGAGCACGAGATCGGCGTCGATCCCCTCGAGCTCGCGCTCCCACTCCGCCGGGGGCGCGCTCGCGAGCAGGTACCGGAAGCGCGGGTTCCGGGGCGTCGCGTGGAAGAGGGCGATCCGCTGGCCGCCGATCGTGAGCCGCGTGGAGATCGGGAGGCTGGCCAGGTACGTCAGGTCGCGGCGGTCCAGCACGCGCCGCATCACCTGGCGCGTCGCCACCGACGCCGGCTTGAACAAAGCCGAGCACTGGCAATCCTCGCCGGTCCCGACCGCATAGTCGTGGTTGCCCTGCACCACGGCGCGCACGTGGTCCCGCACGAACCGCAGCACCGGCTCCGGCTCCGCGCCGTAGTCGACGAGGTCCCCCGTGCACAGGATTTCATCGTAGGTGCCGGGCAGCGCGTCCAGGGCCGCCCGGTTCGCGTGCAGGTCCGAGATCACCGCGATGCGCATCGCTCCTCTCCGGAGTGGGATGCCCTAGCGTCCGCCGGCCGCGGCACGCGCTGGCGTTTCCTCGCGGGTCGCCGCCTCGGTGGCGATCGAGCCCCGCTTCGAGTACAGGACCGCGCCGGCCAGGAGCGCGAGCGCCACGATCACGATGAGCCACCGCGCGCCGAGCGGGACGGGCTGGATGGCCACCGGCGCGAGCAGGATCCCGACGAGGTTCATCACCTTGATCAGGGGGTTCAGCGACGGGCCCGCGGTGTCCTTGTAGGGGTCGCCCACCGTGTCGCCGACGACGGCCGCCCGGTGGGCGTCGGTGCCCTTCCCGCCGAGGTAGCCGTCCTCGATCCGCTTCTTCGCGTTGTCCCAGTTGGCGCCCGTGTTGACCATGTACACGGCGAGGAGCTGCCCCGAGACGATCGCCCCGCCGAGAAAACCGCCCAGCGCCGCCGCCCCGAGGCCCGGGGTGAACGCCACCAGGATGGGGGAGAGCACCGCGAGGACAGCCGGGCCCAGCAGCTCCTTCTGGGCCATGGCCGTGACGATCGCGACGCACCGTCCGTAGTCCGGCTTCTCGGCGCCCGTCATGATCCCGGGCCTCTCGCGGAACTGCCGCCGGACCTCCTCCACGACACCGAAGGCTGCACGCCCGACGGCCTTGAGCGCGAACGCCGAGAACAGGAATGGCACGGCGCCCCCGAGGCACAGTCCCACGAAGACGCCGGGCAGGTTGATCTGGATCCCCGTGTCCAGGAGCCGAGCTTCCTCGACGAACGACCGGAACAGGCTGATGGCCGCGATGACGGCGGTGGCGATCGCCAGGCCCTTCGTCAGCGCCTTCGTCGTGTTCCCGATCGCGTCCATCCACGCGAGCGTCCGCGACGCCTCCGCCTGGTGGACCCCGGACATCTCGAAGATGCCATGGGCGTTGTCGGTGATGGGCCCGTAGGTGTCCATGGCCAGGATGAAGCCGGTCGTGGTCAGGAGCCCGAGCCCGACCAGCGCGATCCCGTACGCGGACAGCGCGAGCGACTCCGGGAAGATCAGCACGGACGCCAGGATCGTGAGGCCGATCGTCCCGATCGCCCACACCGTGGACTCCATGCCCTCGGCCATCCCAGAGAGGAGCAGGGTCGCCGCGCCGGTGCGGCTGGCCGTCGCCGTCTCGGTCACCGGCCGCTTGTCCGGATGCGTGAAGTGGTTCGTGAGCCAGAGGGTCGCGAGGGAGAGCGCGATCCCGATCGTCGTGGCGAGGAAGAACCGCCAGTCCGGAGCGCCCGTGCGCGGATCCCGGAGATAGAGCCCGGTCACCACCGCGAAGCCGACGACCGATGCCAGGGACGACGCCCAGTACCCCTGGCTGATGGGCCGCATCGGGTCGCGCATCGCCTCGCCCCCGGGGACCTTCACGAACCAGATGCCCACGATCGAGGAGAGGACCCCCACCGCCCGGAGCAGCAGGGGAAACAGGACGAGCCTGAGTGCGAAAGCGGCGGCCGCCGCGCCGTAGAGCGTACGGAACGCGGGGTCCGCCAGCGCGCCGGCCGCCAGGATGATCGCGGCCACCAGGGTGACCTCGTAGGACTCGAAGACGTCCGCGGCCATGCCGGCACAGTCCCCGACGTTGTCCCCCACGTTGTCGGCGATGGTCGCGGCGTTCCGGGGATCGTCCTCGGGAATGCCCGCCTCGACCTTGCCGACGAGGTCCCCGCCGACGTCTGCCGCCTTCGTGTAGATCCCGCCCCCCACGCGCATGAACAAGGCCGCGAGGCTCCCCCCGAACCCGAACCCCACGAGCACGCGCATCGCGTTCTCTTGGAAGATGAGGAAGATCACCGTGGCGCCGAGGAGGCCGAACCCCACCGTGACCATGCCCGACACCGCCCCGGCCCGGAACGCCAGCTCCATGGCCTGCTTGAAGGAGCGAAGCGCTGCGTTCGCGGCCCGGACGTTGCCCTTCACGGCGAGCCACATGCCGACGTACCCGGCCCCGTACGACGCCGCCACGCCCATGAGAAAGGCGACCGCCACGCCGACGGCGAACGCCTGGCTCGCGTAGAGCCGCCCATACAGCGCCCAGAGCGTAACCGCGACCACGACGACGAAGGGAACCATGGTCTTGACCTGGCGGCCGAGGTACGCCATCGCGCCCTCTTCCACCGCGGCTGCGACGGCCACCATCGAGGGCGGGCCGGGATCGGCCGCCAGGACGTGGCGGACCAGGACCCAGCCGTACGCGAGGGCCACGAGCGACGCGAGGAGCACCGCCCACAGGAGCCCCCATTCCGCGCGCCCCAGGGTCGGCAGCAGGACCTGCGCTTCGCTCATGGGTCAGTCCTCCTTTCTGGCCCGGAACCCGTCCCCGTCAGCCGCTGTCGTCTGCCCGGTCTTGGGTCCCCGGCTCGACGGGCCCGGATGCGCCGACGGCATGCGACGGCCTCGCGTCGAGGGCGGCCGCCAGTGCCCGCGCCTCCTGCGCCGCCCACCGGCCCTCCGGGCTGGCCGGGTCGAGGCGAGCGGCCCGCTCGAACTCGGCCCGCGCCGCCTCGAGGGCGCCCGTCGCCTGGAGCGTCCGCGCCAGGAACCAGCGGGCCTTCTGATGCCCGGGATCGAGCGCCAACGCGCGCTCGAAGCACCCGCGCGCCTCCGCATGCAGCCGCTTGCCCAGATACGCCGCCCCGAGGTTGACGTGGAGCATCGGGCTCGGGCGCGAGGCGAGCTGCATCGCGCGCCGGAGCTCCTTGATGGCGAGGTCGTAGGCCTGGCGGCTGTAGAAGAAGACTCCCAGGGCGTTGTGCTCGCTCGCCGTCGGGCGTCTACCCATGGCCCAGTCGCTTCAGCACCGCGTCCCACCGGCGGCGGACGGTCCGGGACCACCGCGGCGGGGCGGGTGTCGTCCTCCCGCCCGTGACGCGCCGGACGCCCTCGGCCGTCCGACGGACCCGGGAGTCCGGGTCGTGCGTCGCGGCGCCCAGCACGGTGTCGAGGATAGTGGCCGGGGCCTGCCCCAGATGGGCGACGGCGAGCCCGCGCACGAGCGGACGCGCATCGTGCGATAGGGACACCAGGACCGCGAGCCCTGCGTCGCCGAGGGCGCCCAGCACCCGCGCCAGCCGATGGAGGCCCGGGGGCGGCATCGCCTCCCCACGCGCGCCCGCTCGGTCGGCCTCCTCCGAGAGTGCGCTGGCGACGGCGGGGGTCGCCTCCGCCCCCATCTCGACCAGCGCGGCCGCGCACTCGTCGGCCACGGACGCGCTCTCGGATCGAGCGCCCTCGAGCAGCGGGGGCACGAGCGCGACGGCGTTCCGGCCTGGCCCCAACCCGGCCAGCGCCAGCGCCGCCGCCACGCGCACGTCACGCGCCTCGTCCGAGAGACGCTCCCACAGCGCCGGCCCGGCCCGGGGCTCGCCGATCTCCCCGAGCAGCCGAGCCGATGCGGCGCGCCGCTCCACGCTCGGCCGCCCTTCCTGGCCGTCCAACGTCCGCAACTGGCCGAGGCTCCCGATCAAGGCGTCGACCGCGAGGGGGCCGAACTCCAGGAGCGCCGCCCCGATGCGCTCCCGGCGAAACGGGTCCTCCAGGCCGTCCACCAGAAGAGGCACCGCGCGCCGCTCGCCACGGCGGGCCAGCGCGATCCCGGCCTCGACGAGGTGGAAGCGCTGCAGGGCCTCGAGCAGCGGCGCGACGGCCGCGGGCCCCCCGAGCCGGCCCAGCTCTCGCGCCATCACCTCTCGGACCGCCTCCTCCGATAGCCGCACGACGGGGTCCAGGGTCGCCAAGTCGCCGGCCACGAGCGCCGTGGCCAGCGCTTCGACCGCTCGCGCGCCCCCGATGAGTCCGAGCGCCTCGGCGGCCAGCATCCGGGGCTGGGCGTGGAGGCCCGGCGGGCCGAGCAGGAAGCGCGCCAGCAGAGCCACCGCCGGCTCCCCCAGGCCCACGAGCCGGAGCTGCGCCTCGGGCCCCCGATGAAGATCCTCGAGCTGCTCAACGAGTTGCTGCGGGGTCATGCCCCGGTGTCCTTCTCCGACGCCCCCGCATGGAACGCGTCCCGCCCGCGGTAGCGTGCCGCGGGACCGAGAGCTTCCTCGATGCGGAGGAGCCGGTTGTACTTCGCGATCCGCTCCCCCCGGCACGGCGCCCCGGTCTTGATGAACTCCGCCCCGACCGCGATGGCGAAGTCGGCGAGCGTCGTGTCCTCGGTCTCTCCCGAGCGATGGGACACGACGATCCGGTAGCCGGCCGCACGCGCGGCCTGGATCGCTTCCAGGGTCTCCGTCACGGTGCCCACCTGGTTCGGCTTGATGAGCACGGCGTTGGCGACGCCCTCGGCGGTGCCACGTCGGATCAGTTCGGCGTTCGTCACGAAGAGGTCGTCACCCACCAGGAGGACCTTCGCCCCGAGGGCCGTGGTGAGCCGCTTCCACCCGGCCCAGTCGGTCTCGCCGAGGCCGTCCTCGATGCTCACGATCGGGTACGCGCCGACGAGTCGCCGGTACCAGTCGATCATCTCGGCGGACGAGAGCCGGGCCCCACCGCTCCGGGCCAGCACGTAGCGCCGCTCCTGGTGGAACTCGCTGGCCGCTGGGTCCAGGGCCAGCGCGATGTCCTCGCCCGGGCGGTAGCCGGCCCGCTCGATGGCGGTGACGACCGCCGTGAGCCCCTCCTCGACCGAGGGCAGGCGGGGCGCGAAGCCGCCCTCGTCCCCCACCTCCGTCGGCAGGCCGCGCTCCGTGAGGAGGTCGCGGAGCGCCCAGTAGGTCTCCACGGACGCCCGCAGCGCCTCGCCGAACGACTCGGCGCTCCTCGGGACGATCATCAGCTCCTGAAAGTCCAAGCCGCCTGCGGCGTGGCGCCCCCCGTTCAGGACGTTCAGCATCGGCACCGGGAGGGCTGGGGGGTCCGTCCCGCCGAACGCCTGGTACGGCGGGACGCCGAGGGCAGCGGTCACGGCCCGCGCCACGGCCAGCGACACCCCGACGAGCGTGTTGCCGCCGAGCCGCCTCTTCTGGGGCGTGCCGTCGAGCTCGCAGAGCGCCCGATCGACGGCCGCCTGGTCGTCCGCCGCGAGACCCCGGAGCGCGGGCCCGATGACGGTCGCCACGTCGGCGACGGCGTGCTGCACCCCTCGACCCCGGTACCGCTTGGCATCGCCGTCCCGGCGCTCCACCGCCTCTCGCGATCCCGTGGAGGCTCCGGACGGCACCGCCGCGCGGCCCCGGGCGCCGCCCGTCAGCCGCACCTCGACCTCGATCGTGGGCGTTCCCCGGGAATCCAGGATCTCCCGGGCCCGCATCGTGGCGATCCGGAGGTCGGAGTGCGCCGTTCGGTGACCACTCATGGGTCGAGACCTCCGCAGAGCTCGCAAGAGCCCAGCCGTGGGAGCGGCAGGACGCCAGGGCGGCGGCGAGGTGTTGGCGGGGGATCGCTGTCGTGAACGTGCTCGACGAGGATGTCGGAAGAATACGGCGCGCCGGCCTCGTCCCCGCCCGGCAGGTCACGCGTCCGCGGAAGCGGAGGCCCTTGCCGGAACGGACCAGTCACCGGCGGGTTCACCCGCCTTGCCCGGAATCGCCGCGTGCCCTGCCTGGCCACCGCGCCCCCTGCCGCGACTCGGGGACCCCTGAAACGGAAAGGGGCCCCCGGCCGGGGCCCCATGACAGAACGACCCCCAC
>Ga0070741_10006162_pt1 | contig 26001 bp, 28 predicted proteins | sample Coa_R1_4_FD_66440 | JGI IMG/M metagenome (GOLD analysis project Ga0070741, IMG submission 66440) | Surface soil microbial communities from Centralia Pennsylvania, which are recovering from an underground coalmine fire - Coalmine... | ecosystem: Environmental > Terrestrial > Soil > Unclassified ... | reverse complement strand
TGTTCGACGCGCTCGACGAGATCGAGCAGATCCTGTCGCAGCAGCGCTATCTGACCGGCAAGGCCATCACCGAGGCCGACTGGCGCCTGTTCACCACGCTGGTGCGGTTCGATGCCGTCTACTACGCGCACTTCAAGTGCAACTGGCGGCACATCTACGAATATCCGAACCTGTCGAATTACGCGCGCGATCTCTACCAGCAGCCGGGCGTCGCCGAGACGGTCGATCTCGGCCAGATCAAGCGGCACTATTACGGCAGCCAGCGCCAGGTCAATCCGACGGGGATCGTCCCGCTCGGGCCGCAGCTCGACTTCTCGGCGCCGCACGACCGCGGCCGCTTCGGCTGATCAGCCGTTGATATCCTTCTTCTTCTGCAAATATTCGTCGCGGTTGATCTCGCCGCGCGCATAACGCTCTTCGAGCACGTCGAGGCCGGCCGAACGCCGCCCCGGCGAATGACCGTGCAGGGCCGGCATGCACATCGAGCGCATCAGGTAGGCGCACAAGGCGATGACCGCGACGACGATCGCGATCCAAATGGCCATATGAAGCGGGCCGTAGCCGTAGCCCCAGCCGCTCATCATTCCCCAGCCTGGTCCGTAGCCGTAGCCCATCATGATCTTTGCTCCGGTTGCACAAAACCGTTGTGGCGATTGAAGTCGAGCCTCTGCACCAGGGCATTGCCCTGCTTGGTGACAATCTCGGCGACGATGGTGTCGGCGTCCTTCTCCTTGACCTCGCCGACCTGGAGATTCGGATTGCGGATCATCTGGCCGAGATACTGCTTGACCTGATCGACGGTGAGATTGAGGTTGCCCTGGTTGGCGGGGCCGTAGCCGTACATCATGCCGGGGCCGTAGTAGCCGCTATAGGCGCCGCGCATCATCGGGCCCGGACCGCCGCCCCAGCCCATCATGCCGGGCCCATAGCCCTGGCCGCCCCAGCCTTGCCCCATCATCCAGCCGGGCCCGTTGCCCATCATGCCGTAGCCTTGCCCGAAGCCCGGCTGCGCCAAGGTACGAACGCCGGCGATGATCACAATCACCGCGACGACAACCGCTGCCGAGATCACGAGAACCTTGTGCATGGCGAACTCCCCGGACTCGTGGCTTTGCCTCTGTCTAGGCCGAAGCGGCGCAGGCCATATTGATCGAGGTCAATTGCGGCCGGCTGCGTCAGCGCGCCGCGCTGTCCTGGCCCGCGCCGCTACCACAGCTCGCTCACCGCGGCGCCGTCGAATACTTCGGCAATGCGGGCAAGCGTGGCGCGGCCGGTATCTTCCGGCAGCTCGGACAAGCGGAAAAAGCCGTGCGCGACGATTTCGTGGTCGGGCTTGGGCGGCGCGTCCTGACGAAAGTCGCGCACGATGTAGAGCGCGACGTGATCGCGGCGCGACACCCGTTTGTTGAAAAACACGCCGTGCAGGCGCGGCACGGCCGACATCACGATATTGCCTTCCTCGGCGAGTTCGCGCGCCAGCGCCTCGAGCAGCGTTTCCCCGGTCTCGACGCCGCCGCCGGGCAGATGCCAGCCGTCGACGTAGGAATGCTTGATGAGGAAGACGCGGTTCTGCCCGTCGATCACCATGGCGCGCACGCCGAGCGTCGCCGGCCGCGAGAAGCGCCAGTAGAAATGGACGACGGGCCGGATCGCCGGCTCGAGCCTGCGGCGCAGGCGCTGCAATCGCTGTTCGGGTTCGGCCGGTTCCATCTCCGCCTGCCGCTATCCTGTTGACCGCACACGCCCGGTCATGGCGCTGGTCTTTCCAGTCTGGAACCCTTCTAATATATTGAATTGCCGCCCGCGCCCATCGGCCGCCCGATCTGAAAGGACGTCGCGTTGAAAAATTTTTCCGACCTCTCCGAGCAGGAAATCCTGGCGCTCGCCATCACCAACGAGGAAGAGGACAGCCGCATTTACCGCGGCTTTGCCGAGGGCTTGCGCCAGCAATTCCCCTCCTCCGCCAAGGTCTTCGACGAGATGGCCGAGGAGGAGGTGCAGCACCGCACCATGCTCTACGAGCTCTACCGGCAGAAATTCGGCGAATATCTGCCGCTGATCCGCCGTCAGGACGTCAAGGGCTTCCTGCATCCCAAGCAGCCTTTGTGGCTGACCAGGCCGCTCGGGCTGGATGAGGTGCGCAAGTTCGCCGAGAACATGGAGTATCAGGCCGAGCGCTATTACCGCAGGGCGGCCGAGAATGCGCGCGACGCCTCGATCCGCAAATTGCTGATCGAGCTCGCCGAAGCCGAATCGAGCCATGAGCACCTCGCCGGCAAGCTCTCCAAGGAAATCCTGACCGCCGGCGCGCGTGCCAAGGAAGACGAGACGGCGCGGCGCATGTTCGTGCTGCAATACGTGCAGCCGGGGCTCGCCGGGCTGATGGACGGCTCGGTGTCGACGCTGGCGCCGCTGTTTGCCGCGGCCTTCGCCACCCACAACACCTGGGCCACCTTCCTGGTCGGAATGGCGGCTTCCGTCGGCGCCGGCATTTCCATGGCCTTTGCCGAGGCGCTGTCGGACGACGGCTCGCTCACCGGCCGCGGCTCGCCCGTCATCCGCGGCCTCGTCACCGGCGGCATGACGACCATCGGCGGGCTCGGCCACACGCTGCCCTACCTGATCCCGCATTTTTACACCGCCACCGTGGTTTCGGTGGTCGTCGTCGCCTTCGAGCTTGCGGCGATCTCCTGGATCCGCATGCGCTACATGGACACGCCGTTCCTGCAGGCGACCTTCCAGGTCGTGCTCGGCGGCGTGCTGGTCTTCCTGGCGGGGATTCTGATCGGCAGTTCGTAGTAGCCTGCGGGCATGTCGTTCACGCTCGCGCATCTCTCCGACCCGCATCTCGCGCCCCTGCCGCAGCCGCGCTGGAGCGAGCTCGTCAACAAGCGCATCACCGGTTACGTCAACTGGCGGCGCCGGCGCCGCTTCGTGCACGACGCAAGCGTGCTGGCGAAAATCTCGGCCGACGTGACGGCGCAGGCGCCCGACCACATCGCGGTGACCGGCGACATCGCCAATATCGCATTGCCGGAGGAATTCACCCGCGGGCGCGATTGGCTCGAGCACCTCGGCTCATGGCGCGACGTCAGCGTCGTGCCCGGCAATCACGACGCCTATGTCGGCGACGGCATGGCCCACGCCATCCGGCAATGGGGCGCCTATATGAGCGGCGACGACGGCCGGACGGTGTTTCCCTATCTGCGGCGGCGCGCAGCCGTGGCGCTGATCGGCATCTCGAGCGCGGTGCCGACGGCCTGGGGTCTCGCCACCGGCTGGATCGGCGCCGCGCAGCTGGCCCGGCTTGCCGCGATGCTCGAGGCGCTCAGGAGCGAAGCGCTGTTTCGCGTCGTGCTCATCCATCACCCGCCGGTGAGCCAGGCCCAGCGCCACAAGCTACTGCTCGACAGGGGCATGCTGCAGCGCGTGCTCGCCCGCCACGGCGCCGAGCTGTTGCTGCACGGTCATGACCATCTCGCCATGCTGAACTGGCTGCAAGGGCCGGACGGCGCCCGCGTGCCGGCGGTCGGCGTGCCGTCGGCATCCGCCGCGCCGGGCGCCACCCGCCATGCCGCGGCCTATAACCTTTACCGGATCGACGGCGGACCCGGGGCGTGGACCTGCGAAATGGTGACACGCGGGATGGATGCTGAGCGCGGGATCGACGAGGTCAAGCGCGTGTCGCTGTCTCCGTTCGTTCCCGCGTAAGCGGGAACCCGGAAATCATACGGCCAAAATTTTTCGCTGCTGCCCCGGGTCGCCGTTTCGGCGGGGAGGGACGGAATTCTGGTTAAGGGGCCGGCTTGTAGATGAGGGCCAGCGCCACCAGCACGGCGGCGCCGATGACGAGGCCGTAAAGGAACGTACGGACGGCGCGCAGGCGGCCGCGATATCGCTCGTGCGCCACCGCCTTCTGCATGCTGGCCTGCCCGACGGCGGCATCATCGGCAAGCGCGCGCTCGCGCTCGACCAGGCGGCGGGCAACGTAGCGCGTCACCGCGGCGACGATCGCCGGCACCTCGTAGGATTCCGCGAGCACGGCGCGGCCGTAGCGCGTGTCCTGCACGAAACGGTACTGCCGCTTGTCGCGGCCCATCTCGACATGGGCGATGACGTCGATCCACAGCCGCGGCGTATCGCCTTGGCTGATGCCGGTGTCGAACAATTCGACGCCGGCCGGAATGTCCTTGAACAGCGGCTCAAGCGCCTCTTCGAGCAGCTCGAGACGCGCGAGCTCGGCGTCGCGCAGGTCGACGACCACGCCGGAGCGCTCGGCCGCCTCGATGCGCGCCTCGCGCACCGCGTCCTTGAGCTCGCTCGGCGGCGCGGGCGTCTCGGCCTCGGCCTTTTTGCGGCGTCCCCACATGGCGGGTTGAATCTAGCAAGCTTGCGCCCCGGCAGAAAGCAGAAAATCTCGGTTTTTCAACGGCATCGATGGTTAAAATGGGCAGGATTACGGCCTTAGACGCAGCGTCCGCCGTCGACTTCCATGATGTTGCCGGTGAGGAACCTGGCCTCGTCGGAGGCGAGGAACAGCGCGGCGTCGGCGATGTCCTGCGGCGCCGCCAGGCGGCCAAGCGGCACTGTGGCGATGAACTTCTCGCGCATGCCGGGCGCCGGACCGAGGAAGGTCGGCAACAGCGGCGTATCGGTCGCCACCGGCGCAATGGCGCAGACGCGGATCTTGTCGGGCGCGAGCTCGACGGCGAGCGTCTTGGTGAGATTGTGCACCGCGCCCTTGGTGGCGTTGTAGGCCGACAGGCCGGGACGCGGGCGCACCCCCGCGGTCGAGCCGATATTGATGATGACGCCGCCTTTGCCCTTCATCAGCGGCACCACGGCCTGCGTGAACATGAACAGGCCCTTCACGTTGACGGCGAAGACGCGGTCGAATTCCTTCTCGTCGATGTCGAGCACCGGCTTGTTGAGATGGGCGACGCCGGCATTGTTGACCAGCAGGTTGAGCCCGCCGAAGGCGGATAGGGTCTCGGCGACCGCGGCGTCGATGTCGGAGCGCCTGGTGACGTCGCATCTGATGGCGATGGCCGTATTGCCGATCCGGCGCGCCACTTTTTTGGCCGCATCGCCGTCGACATCGACGACCGCGACATGCGCACCTTCGCGCGCATAGGTCTCGGCGATAGCCTCGCCCATGCCGGAACCGCCGCCGGTAACGATGGCGATAGTCTTCTGCAAGCGCATGATCCTCTCCTCCCCTCACCGCTCGTCCCCGCGAAAGCGGCGACGAGGGTTTGCACATTGCCGGATTCCCGCTTTCGCGGAACGGGATTATCTCGGCACCACCCCATAGGGCCGCGCCCAGCCCAGGCCATCCTCGGTGCGGCCGCGCGGATTGTATTCGGCGCCGATCCAGTGCGCATAGCCGAGCCGGTCGATTTCGGCGAACACGAAGGGATAGTTGATCTCGCCGTCGGCGTCCGGCTCGTGCCGCACCGGCACCTGCGAGCATTGCACATGCGCGATCAGCGGCTGGTATTTCTTGAAGCGCTCGATGAGATCGCCGCCGACGATCTGCACATGATAGAAATCGTACTGGATGAACACGTTATTGCTGCCGACCTGGCCGATAATGTCGGCGGCGTGCTCGACGGCGTTGAGAAAATAGTTCGGCAGGTCGCGCGGGTTGATCGGCTCGATGTAGAGCTTGATGTTCTTTGCGGCGGCCTGGTCGGCGGAGCGCTTGAGATTGTCGACGAAGACCTTTTCCGCCTCGCGGCGCCGATCCTGCCCAACCTTGCCGGCGAGACAGTGGATCGCCAGCCCGCCGACGGCCGCGACGTAGTCGAGCGCCTGCGCGAAGGTCGCGCGCCATTCGTCTTGCCGGCCCGGAATGGCGCCGAGGCCGAACTCGGTCTCGCCGCCCGCCGGCGTGTTGATGCCGAGCACCTTGACGTTGTTGCGCTCGACGGCGCGCTTGAAGTCGGCGGCCGGGACACCGTCGGGAAAACGGCCTTCAATCGCCTGGAAGCCGGCCTTCGCCGCGGCATCGATGCGCTCAAGGAGCGGACGGTCCTTGAACAGATAGCCGAGATGGGCGGAAAAGCGGGGCATGCGGTCCTCCCTTGCGCGCGGCCGCGCGGACGTATTGATTAGCGCAGGTCCCACCGCGAACGCCAAGCCCCCAAACGCCATGTCCGCCAACACCGCCTTCCACATCGCCGTGCTGCCCGGCGACGGCATCGGCCACGAGGTCATGGCCCCGGCGCTGGAGGTGCTTCGCCGCGTCGCCGAAACAACGCCGAGTCTGAAGTTCCGCTTCAGCCAAGCGCCGGCCGGCGCAGAGGAATACAAGGCCACCGGCAAGTCGATGTCGGAGAAGACGGTCAAACTCTGCGAGGAAGCCGACGCGATATTTCTCGGCGCCTGCGGCCTGCCCAGCGTGCGCTATCCCGACAACACCGAGATCATGCCGCAGGTCGAGCTGCGCTTCATCTTCGACCTCTATGCCGGGGTGCGGCCGGCGCGGCTCATTCCCGGCGTGCCGAGCCCGATCGTCGGCGCGGCCGAGCACGGCATCGACTTCGTGCTGATCCGCGAGTCGACCGAAGGCCTGTTCGCCTCGATGGGCAAAGGGGTCGTCACCAAGACGGAAGCGCGCGAGACGCTGGTGGTGACGCGCGACAAGACCGAGCGGCTGTTCGACTTCTCGCTCAAGCTCACCGAACGGCGCAAGACGCGCGGGCACCCGGGCCGCCTGACGCTGGTCGACAAGGCCAATGTGTTCAAGGCCTTCAACTGGCAGCGCGACATCTTCGACGACCGCGCCAGGACGTTCCCCGCTGTTGCGACCGACAAGCTCTATGTCGATGCCTGCGCCGCCATGATGGTGAAGAAGCCGTGGGACTTCGACGTCATGGTGATGGAGAACATGTTCGGCGATATTCTCTCCGACCTCGCCGCCGGTCTGATCGGCGGCCTAGGGATAGCGCCGTCGGCCGACATCGGCGACAAGCACGCGGTGTTCCAGCCCTGCCACGGCACCGCGCCCGACATCATGGGCCAGGGCAAGGCTAATCCGACGGCGATGATTTTATCGGCCGCCATGATGCTCGACTGGCTGGCCGACCGGCACGACCATCCGCCGGCGGCGGAGGCGGCAAGCCGCATCGAGCGCGCGGTCGACAAGGCCTATGCCTCCGGCATCAGGCCGATGGAATACGGCGGCAAGGACGGCACGGCGGCCATCGCCAAGGCCGTGCTCGCCGCGCTTTAGAAACCTCAAGGGAGAACGTTATGCCGCTCTACATCGTGCACTGCCTCGACGCGAAGGACGCGCTCGCCAAGCGCAAGCAGTTCATGGCCGAGCACAGCGCCTACATGGCGACTGCGAGCAGCAAGCGTATCGCTACCATCATGCAAGGCCCGCTGGTGCACGAGAGCAACGATTCAGCCGGCAGCTGCTACCTGATGGAAGCGCCCGACATCGCCACCGTCAAAGCCTTCAACGCCGCCGATCCGTTCGTGCGCAACGGCGTGTTCGAGACGGTGAACATCCACCAGTATCTGCGGCGCGCGCCCTAGAGCCCGACGAAATCCTTGATCGCGGCGAGGAACTGGGCGGGCTGCTCGAGCGGCGGGCAATGACCGCAGCCAGGCAATTCGACATATTGGGCGCCGGCCGCCTTCTCCACCACCTGCTTGTTGAGCGCCGGCGGCGTTGCCTGATCGAGCTCGCCGCAGATCACCAGCGTCGGCACCCGCAGGTGATGCAAGAGCGGCACGAGATCGGTCTCCTGCAGGATCTTGCAGGCGGCCTGGAAGGCTTTGGGGTGGATGCCGAGCAGCACCTGCTTGCGCTGCTCGATCGCCTCGGGATGCGCCTGCAGATAGGCCGGCGAATGCACGCGCTTGGCGGCGATCTCGGCGACCGCGCCGAGCCCGGCCTCGGCCACCTTCTGCGCCATCACGGCAAAAGCCTCGCGCCCCTGCGGCGGAAAACAGGCGGCGGCATCGCTCAGCACCAGCTTGGCAATGCGCTCCGGATGGGCGAGCGCAAAGGCGAGCGCGACGGTGCCGCCGAAGCCGTTGCCCATCAGCACGGCGTCCTTGCCGATGTCGAATTCGTCGAAGCCGTCTTCGATGGCCGCGACGTAGGCATCCATCAAGGCGAGCGGCAGCGGCTGCGAGCCGTGGAAGCCCGGCAGGTTGACCAGCGTGACGCGGAATTTGGCGGCGAGCGCATCGAGCACCGGATCGAAGGCGGTGCGGTCGGCGAGCAGCGAATGCAGGATCACCAGATCGCGGCCGGCGCCGGTGCGCACCGCGGTCAGCGCGCCGTGGCCGGCGGTGAGTTGTTGCAATTGCATCTTATGCTCTCTTCCAAAACGAACGGCTGCGCGCAATCGGCGCAGCCGCGGTAACTCAAACGATGGCCGTTCAGTTCCCCTCGCGCCAGATGCCGAGCGCCTGCTGCGCCGGGCGGTCGGAGATCGAGAACAGCACGGCGTCCTGCGCGCCGCCAACGTGGTGATAGCGCTGCCAGGGCGGCACCACGAAGACGTCGTTGACGCCCCACTCGAAGGGCTTGCCGTCGATCACCGTGGTGCCCTTGCCTTCGGCGACGCAGAACACGGTGCCGTCGGTCGAGCGGTAGGGCTCGCCCTTGAAGCCTTTCGGCAGCAGCGCGAGGTTCGCCCCCATCGTCGGCAGCACCGGGCCGCCGTTGATCGGATTGGCGTAGCGCACCCGCGCGCCGTGACGCTTGTCGACGTCGCCTGTGTCCTTCAGCCGCTCAAGGATCGGCCGCATCTTGGAATAGGGGTAGTTGATCACCGGCGAGCGATTCATGTTTGCCGGCGCGCCGTCCGGCAGCACGCCGGAGGCGTAGCGCTCGAAGGAATCGCCGTCCTCGTGGTTGGTCTTCTGCATCCGTTCTTCGGGGTGCGTCGCAAACGACGTCTCGAAGTGATTGATCGTCGGCAGGTCGAGCACGTCGAGCCACATCACCGGCTCCTTGCCGGGGTTGCCGTGGTCGTGCGGCGCCCAGTTGGCGGTGATGATGAAGTCGCCGTGGCGCATCACCGACTTCTCGCCCTCGACCGCGGTATAGGCGCCCTCGCCTTCCAGCACGAAACGGATGGCGGAGGCGACGTGCTGGTGCACGTCGGCGATCTCGCCGGGCAGGATCAACTGGATGCCGGCGAACAGCGAATTGGTGATGCGCGACTTGCCGGTCTCGCCGGGGTTTTCCAGCACCAGCACGCGGCGCTCGGCCTCCTCGGCGGTGATGACGTCGCCGGCTTCCAGCATCAGCTTCTTGACGTCGGCAAACTTCCACAGCGCCGGCACGCAGGCGCTCTTCGGCTCCGGCGTCACCAGCGACTTGAGCACCTCCCACAGCGGCGCCATGTGGAATTTGGCGGCCTTGTCGTAATAGGCGCGGCGCGCGGCCTGGATGTTGTGCTTGCTGTCGCCGGGATGGGTCGCGACCGACATGAGCGTTCTCTCCACCAAGGAAATAGTTGAATTTGCAACTAGTATAGCGCCTTTCCGCCGCCGGCGGAAACGCCGATTTTGCCCGCTATTCGGCGGCCTGCCGCGCCGGCGGGCGCACGCTGGCGAGGCCGTCGGCCTCGGTCGCCTGGATGGTGGTGCGCACCATCAGCCGCGGCTCGAGCGCCGGCCACGGCCTGCCGCGGTGCATGGTGGCGCGGTTGTCCCACATCACCACGTCGCCCGCCTTCCACTGGTGCATGTAGCTCAGGCCCGGCGCGGTCGCGGCCTCCATCAGTTCCTCGATCAGCTTCAGCCCGTCCGCCTTGTCCATGCCCTCGATCGCATAGGCGTGCGAGGCGAGATAAAGCGCGCTGCGGCCGTTCACCGGGTTCTTCCACACCATGCGCCAGCAGGCCGGCGGCAGGGCGGCGCGTTCCTCGGGACTGGCGAGATCGGGCGCGATCTTGCCACGCGAATGCGCGTAGTCGTGCCAGACGAAGCAATTCTCCAGCCGCTTTTGCGTCGCCGGATCGAGCCGCTCCCAGGCGAGCCGCGTCGACACATATTCGGTCTCGCCGCCGCGCGCCGGGATGATGCGCGCCGACAGCACCGACGACAGCGCCGGGATCTGCTTGAAGGTGGAGTCGGTGTGCCACAGCTGGTTGGCCTTGTTGCGCAGGGCAAGCCGCGAATCGGGCGCCACCACCTTGCCGTCGGGCCCGATAGTGGTGAGGATGATCAAGTGCGTGCCGGTGCCGATGGCGCCGACTTTGGTGATCTCGAGCGGGCCGAAGCGTTTCGAAAAGGCGATCTGAAGATCGTCAGTCACCGTCTGGTTGCGGAACACCAGGACGGAGTGTTCCTCGAAGGCGGCGCGCACCGCCTTGTATGCGGCATCGTCGTTGACGACGTCGTCGAGGGTTACGCCGCGCAGCTCCGCGCCGAAGCCCGGCCCGACCTGAACGATGTCCATGGCGTTATCTCCCGGCCTTTATGGTTTTCCGGGAGTCTTCATCAAAACCGGCGGGGCGGCAAGCCGCCCTAACGGCTGCCGCTGCCGCCGAACAGGATGCGCGACGGGTTCTTGGCGAGATCGGTCACCGCCCGGTCGATGTTGTTGATGGCGCGGTGGGCATCGTTGCCGACGATATTGATCTGCTTGTTGGCCGAGTCGGTGACCTGAAGCACGCCGGCGGTGATGTCGGCGGTGCGCTTGTCGAGGTTGTCGGCCAATTGCTTGACCGAGGTCATGGTTTCGGCGCCGGTCCTCAGGATGGTGTCGATGTTGTCGCTGTTGCGGGCGAGCGCGTCGGTGAAGGTCTCGATGTTCTTGATCGATTTGTGCAGCGATTCCTGGTTCTGCGTCAGGATGGCGTCGACATGGGCGAGCGTCTCTCGCGCGGCGCTCGACATGTCGCCGGACAAGGTCTGCGCCCGCAAGGTCGGCGGATCGCCCTCGAGCGGCGGCGCCGTGCCGAGATTGCCCTTGAGCGAGACCGAGGCGATGCCGGTCAGACCCGCATAGTCGAGCGACACAGTGGTGTCGGCGCGCACCGGCGTTTTCGGCGTCACCGACAGCATCGCCGCGACTTCGGCGGGATTGTCGGTGAGGCCGAGGCTCGACACCTCGCCGACCCTGATGCCGTTGAACAGCACCGGCGCGCCGGGCCGCAGGCCGGTGACCGAGCCCGAGAAGATGACGCGATAGGTCGCGCTGTCCTTGGTGCTCGAGGTGGCGTGCAGCCAATAGACGAAGCCGAATGCGCCGAGGATCACGGCAAACGTGAACAACCCGATCAGAACGTATTTCGCTCTGTCCTCCATCGACGCTACTCCGCTGTTAGCCCTTCACTCGCACGTGCCAGTCCGCATGGGCGCGGGCGCCGTGGAAATACGACGTCAGCCACGGGTGCTGCGACGCCAGCATCCTCTCCATGGTGCCCGCTTCGATGATCTTGCCTTCGCCCAGCACCGCGATGCGGTCGCAGACGCGGTGCAGGCTGTCGAGGTCGTGGGTGACCATGAACACGGAAATGCCGAGCGTTTCCTGCAGCGTCAGAATGAGCTGGTCGAAATCGCCGGCGCTGATCGGGTCGAGCCCCGAGGTCGGCTCGTCGAGGAACAGGATTTCGGGGTCGAGCGCCAGCGCCCGCGCCAGCCCGACGCGCTTGATCATGCCGCCGGACAATTCGGACGGGTATTCGCGGTACACGTCCGGGCTCAGGCCCACCATTTCCAGCTTGGCGATCGCGATCTCCTTGGTCAGCTTGTTGGACAGCCGCAGGTATTCGCGGATCGGAAACTCGATGTTCTTGCCGACGGTGAGCGAGGAGAACAGCGCGCCCTGCTGGAACAGCACGCCCCAGCGGCGGTCGATGGCGCGGCGCTGGTCGTCGTCGGCCTTGTCAATGTCGGTGCCGAGGATCTCGATGGTGCCCGCGCGCTTCGGCAACAGGCCGATGATGGTGCGCGCCAGCGTCGATTTGCCGGCGCCAGAGGCGCCGACGAAGCCGAGCACTTCGCCGCGGTTGAGCTCGACGTTGACGCCGTTGAGCACGCGGTGCGACTGGAAGTCGACCACCAGGTCGCGCACCTTGATGACGTGTTCGATTGGCCCGTTGACCATCGTCAGATCCCGATCGAGGCAAAGAACACGGCAAACGCGCTGTCGACGACGATGACCAGAAAGATCGATTTCACCACCGAGTCGGTGGTCTTGGTGCCGAGCGATTCGGCGCTGCCCTGCACCTGCAGGCCCTCGACGCAGGCGACCAGCCCGATGACCAGCGCCATGAACGGCGCCTTGATCATGCCGACCTCGAAGGTCTGCATCGAGATGGCGTCGCGCAGGCGGGCGATGAACACCGTCGGGTTGATGCCGCCGTAGGACCAGGCGACCAGCCCGCCGCCGTAGAGCGCCGCCATCGAGCCGAGAAAGGCGAGCAGCGGCACGGCGATGACGAGGGCGAGGATGCGCGGCAGGATCAGCACCTCGACCGGATCGAAGCCCATGGTGCGCAGCGCGTCGACCTCCTCGCGCATGCGCATCGAGCCGAGCTCGGCGGTGTAGGCGCTGCCGGAGCGGCCGGCCACCATGATGCAGACGATCACCACGCCGAGCTCGCGCAGCACCAGCACGCCGACCATGTCGACGACGTAGATGTCGGCGCCGAAGCTGCGGAAATGGAAAATGCCCTGCTGCGCGATGACGGCGCCGATCAAAAGCGTGATCATCAGGATGATCGGCACCGCGTTCCAGGCCACGCGTTCGAGGTGATTGATCATCGAGGTGAAACGGAAAGTGTGCGGCCGCATCAGCACGCGCAGGAAGGCCGCGACCACGGCACCGCCCATCTGGAAGATCAGCACCATGTCGTGGCCGACCAGCGCCACCGAGCGCCCGACGCTTTCCAGCGTGGCGATGACGGGATTTTGCCGGCGCGGCAGCGGCGACAATTTGTTGGTGCCGGCCTGCACCTTCTCGAACAGGCCGCGATGGCGGTCGGGCAGGCCGACGATCTTGGTCTCGACGCCGCGGCTCGACCAGGCGCGCAGCGTGCGCTCGATCAGCCAGGCGCCGTAGGTGTCGATGCGCTCGATCTGGGCGACGTCGATGGCGATCGAGCGCGCCGCGGTCCTGGCGGCGACGGCGGCATCGACCAGCGGCTCGAGCGACTTGGCGTATTCCGCGGTCCACGAGCCGGCAGCCGTGAGGCTCACGCCGTCGCCGCGCGCCTGACCGACCAAAGTGCCTGCCGCCATCCAATTCGCTCCTCTACCGGTCGGCGTCGCGCCGCCCGCTCGTCACAAAACAAAACGAGAAAGCCGTGGGTGCACAAGCGCTTCTCGCGGCCCCGAGCCGCTCGGCAATCGGCGGCTAAGGCCGCCGGTGTCGCGAAACTTGCCTGCCGGCAGGCCCTCCGCGCCCTTCTTAAGCAAGGTTAACAAATCGCCAAGATCGTTAAAATGCTATTTAATATATAAGGTTAATTGGCCGCAGCGCGCCTGAACCGCCTAGTTGTTGACCGACCCTCCATCGACCACGATCGACTGCCCGGTGACGAAATCGCTGTCGCCGGAGGCCAGGAAGATCAGAGTTCCAACCAGGTCCTCCGGGTAGGCGTCGCGCTTGAAGGCGCGGCTATTGCGCACCGGCACGCGCTCTTCCTCGACATGCGTGGCATTTTCAAGGCCCGTCTCGGACAGGATATAGCCGGGCGACAGCGAATTGACGTTGATGCCGTGGTCGCCGAGCTCGCGGGACAGGGCGCGCGTGAACGCGATCATGGCGCCCTTGGAACTGACATAGGGCAGCATCCGCGGCACGCCTTTGTAGGCAGCGCCGGAGGCGATGTTGATGATCTTGCCGGAGCGGCGCTGCTTCATGTGCGGCGCGACGTGCTTGACCATCAGCCAGGGCCCGCGGATGTTCACCGCCAGCACCTTGTCGAAAGTGGCGACATCCCATTCGTCGAAATTACGCGGGCTCAACTTGGCATAGAGCGCCGCGTTGTTGACCAGGATGTCGATGCGGCCGAAGCGCTCGAGCGTCGTGGCGACCAGCGTCTTGACCTGCGCTTCGTCGCTGACGTCGCAGACCGCGCTTGCCACCGAATTGGCGCCGTGGGCCCGCGCGAGCTCGGCCGCCAGGGCGCTGCCATCCTCGATGTCGGCGATCATGACGCGCGCGCCTTCGCCGGCGAGCGCCTGCGAATAGTGCCGGCCGATGCCTTTGGCGCCGCCGGTGACGAGCGCGACTTTTCCCGCGAGTCTTGGCATAGCCAACCTCTCAATTGTCATCGCCGGGCTTGACCCGGCGATCTCGCTTAGGCGAGCAATGTGCCTACCTAAGCGGGATGGCCGGGACAAGCCCGGCCATGACAGGGGGACAAACTTCATGCCGCGCGACACCGCCGACCGCCTCGCCATCCGCGACATCGTCGAAAACTGGGTGATCTGGCGCGACGCCCGCATGTGGGATCGCTTCCGCACGCTCTGGCACAAGGACGGGCACATGTGGGCGACGTGGTGGCAGGGCCCCTATGAGGACTTCATCAAGGTCAGCCAGGAAGGTTTCGACCGCGGCGTGCGCATCATGCACATGCTCGGCGGCATGGCGATCGACATCAAGGGCAAGCGGGCGATCGCGCAGACCAAGATGACGATCTCGCAGCGCGCCAAAGTCGAGGGCATCGAGTGCGACGTGGTCTGCACCGGACGCTTTTACGATTTCCTGGAGAAGCGCAAAGGCAAATGGGGCCTGGTGCTGCGCCGCCTCGCCTATGAAAAGGACCGCATCGATCCGGTCGATCCTGCCGCCAAGCTGGTGCTCGATCGCGCGCATCTGGCGAAGTTCCCGGACGGCTACCGGCACCTCGCCTACTTGCAGAGCAGAATCGGCTATCCGATCAAGATGAACATGCCCGGCCACGAGGGACCCGATCTCGACGAGCTTTACGCCTGGGGCGCAAACTGGCTCAAGGGCAAGAGGCTGCCGCTCTGAAATGCCCCTTGTTGGCGAGGCGCGCCGGGGCCTAAGCTTCGCGCAGCCTGACTGGGAGGGCACCATGACTCGATTGGCCGGGGCGGCGGTCGCCCTGCTCGCATTGTTGACGGCCGTTGTCACGGCATCGGCGCAAAACTATCCAACCCGAACCATCACCATCATCGTGCCCTATCCGGCCGGCGGGCCGACCGACACCACGGCCCGCGAAATCGGCGCCGCGCTGTCGGCAAGATTGAAACAGAACGTCGTCGTCGAGGACGTCACCGGCGGCGGCACCACCATCGCCACCAACAAGGTCGCCCACGCCGCCCCCGACGGCTACACCCTGCTGCTGCACAATCTGCAGATTTCCGCCAACGTCACGCTCTACAAGAATCTGCCGTTCGACACCGAGAAAGATCTCGTGCCGGTGATGCTGGTCAACAAGAACCCGCTGATCCTGGTCGGCCGGAAGTCGCTCGCGCCGAACAATTTCAGCGAACTGGTTGCGCTCATGAAGCAGCAGCCGCTGAAGGCCGCGATCGCGGGCTTCGGCTCGACCAATCATCTGGTCACCACGCTGCTCGCGCAGGAAGCCAAAGTTTCCGTCGACATCATCCCCTATCGCGGCGCGGCGCCGGCGATGACCGACATTCTCGGCGGGCATGTCGACCTGTTCTTCGGCACGCCGCAATCGATCGTGCCGCAGGCCAAGGCCGAAAAATTGAAGGTCTACGGCATCACGTCGAAGGACAAATCGGCACAAATGCCCGCCGCCGAAAGCCTGGTCGCGGCGCTGGGCCCGCAATTCGAAGTCAGTTTCTGGCAGGGGCTGTTCGCACCCGCCGGCACTCCGCAAGCGGTGATCACGACGCTCAACGAGGCATTGCAAGAGGCGGTCGCCGATCCCGATCTGCTCCGGAAATGGGACGCCGAAGGCTTCGAAGCTTTCCCGAAAGACCAGCGTTCGCCGCAGGCGGCCAGCGCATTCATGCATGCCGAGGTCGCGCGCTGGGGCCAGGTCATCCGCGACAACGACATCAAAGTCGGTCAGTGACCCGCCTGCAAAACCTGTTCGAGCCAGTCCCACATATAGGCCGAGCAGATGCTTTGGTTGTCGATCTGGCAGTGGTGATAGCCGCCCTCCTCGCGCGTGAATAATTTGAAGGTCTTGTGCTTGGCGCCGACGGCGTCGAAGCATTTGCGCGCTTCGGCGAGCGGGATCTGCTCGTCGCCCTCGCCGTGCAGCAGCAGGAACGGACAGCTAATCTTCTGCACGACGCCGTCGAGCTTGAACGGCTCGAGCGCCTTCAGCACCTCGTCCTGGGTCTTGACGTTGAGCACCCAGGCGATGTGCTGGTGCGCGACCGACAGTGCCGGCGTCTGCGCCCGCGCCAGACGCTCGAAGCGTTCGCGCCAGATCTTCTGATAATCCCACTGCGCGCCCCAGGCGATGCAGCAGGCAAAGCGCGGCTCGAAGGCCGCGGCGCGCGGCGCGTAATAGCCGCCGAGGCTGATCGCCATGACGCCGATGCGCTTGGCGTCGACCTCGGGGCGCCGGCTGAGATAGTCGAACACCGGCGTCGCGTAATGCTCGGTGTCGGGCCGCAGATAGAGGCCGCGAAAGCGAATGCTCTCGCCGTTGCCGGGGCCGTCGACGATCAGGCAGGCGATGCCGCGGGCGGCGAGATCGGCGACGCCTTTGAAGTACTGGATTTCCTTGGTGACATCGAGACCGTCGAAGAACACCATCGCCGGCACCCGCCGGCTCGCGCTCGCCGGCTCGGCGTGGACGAAGATCGCCGGCAGCGCCGTGTCGCCGTAGGGGATTTCGACGTGCTCGAGCCGCGGGCGCTTGATGTAGGGCGCGGCGTCGCGCAGCGCCTGCACGCCGCGCATATAGGCGTCGTTGCCCGCCTTGCTCTTGGGCTGCAGGAAGCGCTCGCCGACGTGATAATAGGCGCTGGCGCGCTGCAGATATTGCGCGCCGCTGACGCCAAAGCCCGCGGCGATGCGTTCGCGGCCTTTGTCCTCGACGGCGCGCGCCTCGCGCGTCCACTCGCGGAACCAGGCGTCGTCGTCGCCGACGCAAGGCTTCAGCCGCTGGCCGATGCGATTGACCTCGCCGATCTCGGCGCCGCCCCACGGCGCCATGTTCAAACCGATCAGCAGGCCGTGCGACCAGCGGTAGTTGTCGGGAAAATAGCTGAAGGACAGATCCTGGCTGTTCTCGTTCACGCGCGCCTCCGCAACCGGGATTTCAGGATAGGGCTTGGCGCGCGGGGCAAGAAGTGCGATTTTTGCCGCCCAAGAAAAAGCCTGTCCGGGGGGAAACGATGTCGTGGGCCGACAAATTCAACCTGCTCAATGAATTCAACATCCTGCGCATCATCTGCGGCGCCTTCTTCATCCCGCACATCATCGGCAAGATCACGGTGCCGGCGACGCTGGAATTCTTCGTCAAGGCCGGCTTCAAGCCGCCGGCGACCTGGATGTATATCGCCGGCGCGATCGAGACCGTGCTGGCAATCTGCTTGATCTTCGGCATCTATACCGCGTATGCCGGCGCCGTCGCCTTCATCCATCTCCTGGTCGCGGCGGCGGCCACCTACAAGGTCACCAAGTCCTGGATCTGGGTGATCGGCGGCATCGAATACTGCATTTTCTGGGCGATCTGCTGCCTGGTCGTCGCCATGCACGCCTGGCACTGACATCTCAAGGCTTCATCGAAAAGGACATCCAATGGCTAGCGTTCTGTTCTCCCCCATCACGCTGCGCGGCCTCACCCTGCCCAACCGCGTCGTGGTGTCGCCGATGTGCCAGTACAATTCCAACAACGGCTCGGCCAACGATTGGCACCTGATGCATCTCGGCAACATGTCGCTCGGCGCCGCCGGCCTGGTGATGTGCGAGATGACCAACGTCAATCCGCAGGGGCGCATCTCGCCGAAATGCGCCGGCATGTGGTCCGACGACAACGAGGCGGCGCTCAAGCGCGTGCACGATTTCTGCCGGCAATACGGCGTCGCCAAGCTCGGCGTGCAGCTGGCGCATGCCGGCCGCAAGGGCCCGACCACGCCGCCGGCCATGGGCGGCAAGCCGATCCTCGAGGGGCCCGACGCCTGGACGCCGGAGGCGCCCTCCGCCATCCCCTACGACACCGGCTGGCCGGTGCCGAAGGCCATGACCAAGGACGACATCAAGCGCTGCCTCGGCGAGTTCGCCGCCGCTGCCAAGCGCGTCGACCGCATCGGCTATGACGTCATCGAATTGCACGCCGCGCACGGCTACCTGGCGCATCAGTTCCTGTCGCCGATTTCCAACAAGCGCACCGACGAATACGGCGGCTCGCTGGAGAACCGCATGCGCTTCGCCATCGAGATGTACGAGGCGGTGCGCGCGGTGTGGCCGAAGGAGAAGCCGCTCGGCATGCGCGTCTCGGCGACCGACTGGGTCGACGGCGGCTGGACGCCGGAGGAGACCGTGGTGCTGGCCAAGGAGCTCAAGAAGCGCGGCATGGACTATATGGACGTGTCGTCCGGCGGGCTGTCGCCGGCGCAGAAGATTCCGCTGTCGCCCGGCTACCAGGTGCCGTTCGCCGAGAAGGTGAAGAAGGAGACCGGCATCACCACCATGACGGTGGGCCTCATCGCCGGCTATCAGCAGGCCGAGGACATCGTCGCCTCCGGCAAGGCCGACCTTATTTGCCTGGCGCGCGCGGCGATCTGGGACCCGCGCTGGGCCTGGCACGCGGCGGAGGAACTGGGCGCCGAGACGCCCTATGCGCCCAAGACCATGGCCGGCCATCCCAAGCTGCGGCCGCAGCTCTTCCCCAAGCGGGCACAGGCGGCGAGCTGAAATATCTCGACCGTCCGTGGCCGGCTCCGAGGTCCCGCCGGCGCGGAACCGAACGGAGCAGTCAGCGCTTCATCTTGGCGATGAACTTGGCAAAGGCCGCGAGCTGCGTCTTGACGATGTCCCTGGTCGGCTGATCCTTCAGCTCGAGCGTGTCTTTGTCGAACTTGCTCGCGGCATTGCCGACGAAGATCTCCGGCGTGCCGAAGATGAAGGCCTTGAGGAACGTCATCGACATGCGCCAATGATACTGCATGCGCGCGCCGCCGAGCGGCCCCTGCGAGCAGGACTGGATGGCCACCGGCTTGTTTTCGAACGGCTGATCCTTCATGCGCGACACCCAGTCGATGGCGTTCTTGAGCACGCCCGGCATCGACCAGTTGTATTCCGGCGTCACGAACAGCACGGCGTCGGCCGAGCGGATGGCGGCGGCCAGAGCTTCCGCCGCCGGCGGGAAGCCGGAGGCATCCTGGACGTCGGCGTTGTAGAGCGGAAAGTCGCCGATGGGCGGCGCCGCGGTCAGCTTCATCTCCGGCGGCGCCAGGGCCGGCAAGGCGCGCGTCAGCGCCGCATTGTAGGAGCCCTTGCGCAGCGAGCCGCAAATCACCAGCACGTTCAATTGGTCAGCCATCGAGTCCTCGTGTTGCTTATCGAGCGATAACGTCGCCCCGTCATTTCGGTTCGAGCCCCGCCTTGTCGCGCACCAGCTTCCATTTGGCGACCTCGTCGGCAAGGTGCTTGCCGAACGCCGCCGGACTTTCGAGGTGCACCACGGCGCCGGCCTTGGCGAGCTGGTCGCGCACCGCCGGACGTTCGAGAATCTCCTTCAGCGCGGCGTAGGTCTTGTCGACGATCGGCTGCGGCGTCCCCGCCGGGTAGACCAGGCCGTACCAGCCGGTGACGTCGTAGCCCGCCACCCCCTGCTCGGCGATGGTGGGGACGTCCGGGATGGTCGGCCAGCGCTCGCGCGAGCCGACGGCGAGATATTTCAGCTGGCCGGCCTGCACCTGGCCCTGCACGGCATGGACCAGCTCGACGCCGTAGTCGACCTGGCCGGCGAGCAGCGCGGTGACCAGCGCCGGCGTGCCGCGGTAAGGAATGTGCGTGACCTTGATGCCGGCGCCCTGCGCCAGAAGTTCGCCGGCAAAATGCTGGGTCGAGCCGAGGCCGACGCTCGCGAAGTTGAGCTTGCCGGGCGAGGCCGTGGCAAGCGCGACCAGCTCCTTGATGTTGTTGGCCGGAAAGTCCTTGCGCGCGACCACGACGAATCCCGAATTCGCCACCATCGCCACGGCGGCAAAATCCTTCACCGCGTCGTAGGGCTGCGATTTCAGCATCACGGCCGAGATGGTGTGGCCGGTGCTGATCATGGTCGCGGTGTAGCCGTCCTTCGGCGCCTTGGCGACTTCGTTGGAAGCGATGGTGCCGCCGGCGCCGGGCTTGTTCTCGACGACGATGGTCTGATGCAGCAGGTCCTGCAGCGGCTGGGCGATGATGCGCGTGACGATGTCGGTGCCGCCGCCGGCGCCGAAGCCGACCAGGATGTGAATCGGCTTGTCGTTCGGCCATTCGGCGGCGGCCGGCGGCGCGCCGGTCGCGGCGAGACTGGCGGCAAGAGCGGCGGCGGCGATGATGCGTTTCAAGACTCCCTCCCGCTTTTCGGCGCCATTTTCGACGCCGTTGGTCTTACTTTTCGTCCTCGATTGAATTGCGCAGAGTGCCGATGCCCTGGATTTCGACCTCGACGGTGTCGCCCGCCTTCATCCATACCGGCTCGGGCTTGCGCGCATGGCCGACGCCCGAGGGCGTGCCGGTGAACAGAATGTCGCCCGGCTCCAGCGTCATGCCCTCGGTGAGATAGACCAGCGACTCCGCGACCGGGAACATGAACATGTCGGTGTTGGACGACTGCATGGTCTTGCCGTTGAGCCGCGTCTCAATCTTGAGGCCCTTGCCGCCGCGCGGCAGTTCGTCGGCGGTCACCAGCCACGGCCCGACGCTGCCGGTGCGGTCGAAATTCTTGCCCATGCCCCATTGCGTGGTGTGACGCTGATATTCGCGCACCGAGCCTTCCATGCCGCAAGCATAGCCGGCGACGCAGTCGGCGGCGTTGTCGAGGGTGAGGTGCTTGGCGCGCTTGCCGATGATCACCACCATCTCGCCCTCATAGTCGAGCTGGATCGATTTTTTCGGCCGCATCAGCGGCTGCAAATGCGGCGTCAGCGAGCTCGGCATGCGGAAGAAGATCGACTGGTATTTCGGAATATTGTCGCGTTGCGGACCTTCCTTGACGTGGTCGAGGTAGTTGAGGCCGAGGCAGATGATCTTGCCCGGGCGCGCGACCGGCAGCGCGAACTTGAGGCCTCCGAGCGGGCGGCGCGCCGAGGCCGGCGCCTTTTTGGCGAGCTCGGCGAGCGGCTTGAGATCGCCGTTGGTCCGGCGCAGCACCTCGCCGAGATCGCCCGGCAGGGCGGCATCGACCGCTTGCAGGTCGATAACGGCATCGCCCTCGACCACGCCCAAATGCACGCCGTTATTGGCTTCAAACGCGACGATTTTCATGAAAGACCCCGAAAACGTAACCACCAGCCGGGAGGCCGGCGGCATCGTTTAGCGCAGCCGCGCGCGTTCGGGAAGCTACTCCGCCGCGCGTAAGGGGCGATCGTCGGCGAGCTCGAACGCCTGGATCGAAAAATACTTCCGCGCGTCGGTCCAGGCCTCGAGCGGCCGCCAGCCGGCGCCGCGACCGAGCGCGCCGAGCGACTCGATGCTGTACTTGTAGCTGTTCTCGGTATGGATGGTTTCCCCGGCGCGGAAATCGATGGTCTCGCCGGCGACCTTGACCTTTTGCCGCTTCAGGCTGGCGAGGTGCATCTCGATGCGGTGGCGCTCGCGGTTGTAGAAGGCGTGATGCTCGAAGCAGGCAAGCTTGAATGTGCCGCCGAGCTCGCGGTTGATGCGCGCCAGCAGATTGAGGTTGAACCTGGCGGTAACGCCCTGCGTGTCGTTATAGGCGCGGTTGAGCACCTCGACCGGCTTGATCAGGTCGGCGCCGACGATGAGCCGCCCGCGCGGGCCCAGAATCTTCGCGGCGTTGCGCAGAAACGCCGCCGCCTCGTGCGGCTCGAAATTGCCGATGGTCGAGCCCGGGAAAAAGCCGACGCGCACGCCCGCGGCCTTGGCCTCCCGCGGCAGCGGAAACATCTGGGTGATGTCGGCGCAGACCGGCAGCACCTTCACCTGCGGAAAATCGGGCTGCAGTTCGGCCGCCTCCTGCTCGATCATCTCGCGGCAGATGTCGACCGGGACATAGGCGGCAAGGCGGTGAGCGGCGGCGTTGAGCACGATGCGCGCCTTCTTGCTCGAGCCGCTGCCGAATTCGATGAGCACGGCGCCCTGCGGGATCAGTTGCGCGAGATCTTGGGCGTGATCGCGCAGGATCTTCATCTCGCAGCGCGTCGGATAATATTCCGGCAGTTCGGTGATGCGCTCGAACAGACGCGAGCCTTCGGCATCGTAGAAATATTTCGGCGAAATGCGCTTGGGCGCCGCCGTCAGGCCGGCGAGCACGTCGGCGGCGAACTGCTCCTCCGCGCTTTGCGGCAGCCGGCGGGACCGTGCGAGCGCGACCATGACCGCCCCTATCTGAACTCGGCAAGCCGCAGCCCGCTGAATTGCCAGCGCGCCGGTGGATAGAAGAAATTGCGGTAGCTCGCCCGCGCGTGACCTTCCGGCGTCGCCAGAGAAGAGCCGCGCAGCACCATCTGATTGACCATGAACTTGCCGTTATATTCGCCCAGCGCGCCTTCGGCGGCCCGGTAGCCCGGATAGGGCAGATAGGCGCTGCGCGTCCATTGCCAAGCGATGCCGAACGCATCCGCGATCACGTTTTCGCGCGCGGCGACCTCCCATTCGAACTCGTTCGGCAGGTGCTTGCCGGCAAAGCGGGCGAAGGCATCGGCCTCGTAATAGCTGACATGGAGGACCGGCGCGGCGGGATCGACCGGCTTGAGGCCCGATAGCGTCATCGAGAACCAGGCGCCGTCCTTCTGCCGCCAGTAGCCCGGTGCCTGCCAGGCTTCGGCCTCGACCATGGCCCAGCCGTCGGACAGCCACAGCGACGGCGTGCTGTAGCCGCCGCTTTTCATGAACTCGAGCCATTCGGCGTTGGTGACGAGATGGCGCGCGATGCGCATCTCGGCGATCAGTTCGTCATGCCGCGGCGTCTCGTTGTCGAAGCAGAAGCCGTCGCCGTCATGGCCGACGGAGTGAATGCCCGCCGGCACATCGACAAAGGCGCCGCGCGGGCCTTGCGCCGCGTGTGGCGGCTGCCATGCGGCGTCGTAGGCGGGATCGGTCGGGTTCTGCGCGAAGGCATGCAGGATATCGGTCAGCAGCAATTCTTGATGTTGCTGCTCGTGGTGCAGGCCGATCTCGAGGATTTCGAACACACGCGGCGCGTCCGAAGGCTTGACCGTCTCGATCAGCCGCGTCACGGCCTTGTCGACATGGGCGCGATAGCTGGCGACCTCCGCGCCGTTCGGCCGCGTGATCAGGCCGCGCTGCGGCCGCGCGTGGCGCGGTCCGGCGGCGACATAATAGGAGTTGAACAGGAAGGGAAAACGCGCGTCGAATGTCGTGTAAGCGGGGTCGTGCGGCAGCAGCAGGAACTGCTCGAAAAACCAGGTGACGTGGGCGCGATGCCATTTGGCCGGCGAGGCGTCCGCCATCGACTGCACGATCTGGTCTTCCGCCGACAAATGGGCCGCCCGCCGCTCCGTCTCGCCACGCACGCGGCGAAAAGCCGCCAGCCAATATTGGCGTTGCTCATCAAGGCGCGGCTTGGCAGCTTGGGCGCCGTCCCGCGGAAGGGGCGAAGCTGCGGTGCGCGCCATGAAGGGCTCCTGCGGTTATGCGAAGGTCATTGGCAGTCAATTTACGTCAAGCGACGAGCAATGGATGCAATTGTTCCACCGCCGCCGGCAGGGGGCAACTCCAAATCGCCCGGTTCGTTCCGGATGACAGGCTTGTGATACCGGGGTGACACAAGGCTAAATGCGCGCCGCCCTGCCCCTGGACATCGTCCCAACAACAATGAGCGAAACCTTCGACTACATCATCGTCGGCGCCGGCTCCGCCGGCTGCGTGCTTGCCAACCGGCTAACCGCCTCCGGACGCCACCGCGTCCTGCTCATGGAGGCGGGCGGGCCCGACCGCAACATCTGGATTCACATTCCGCTCGGCTACGGGAAGCTGTTTCACAATCCCAAGGTCAACTGGCTCTATAAGACCGAGCCGGAACCCGAGCTCGACAACCGGCAGATCATCCAGCCGCGCGGCAAGGTGCTGGGCGGCTCGAGTTCGATCAACGGGCTTTTGTACGTGCGCGGGCAGCACGAGGACTTCGACCGCTGGCGTCAGCTCGGCAACAAAGGCTGGGGCTTTGCCGACGTCCTGCCCTATTTCCGCCGCGCCGAGCACCAGGAGCGCGGCGACGACGAATGGCATGGGCGGGGCGGACCGCTCGCGGTGTCCAACGTCAGCGAGCCGCATCCGCTGTGCGAAGCCTTCATCGAGGCCGCGCAACAGGCCGGTCACCCGCGCAACGACGACTTCAACGGCGCGCGCCAGGAGGGCGCCGGCTACTTCCAGCTGACCGCGAAAAACGGCCGGCGCTGGTCGACGGCGGTCGGCTATCTGAAGCCGGCAAGGCGCCGGCCCAATCTCAAGGTCGAAACCAACACGCTGGCAACGCGCGTTCTGTTGTCCGGTCGGCGCGCCGTCGGCGTCGAATACCGCCAGGGCGGCACCACGAAAACCGCGCACGCCAAAGCCGAGGTGATCGTCGCCGGCGGCGCGTTCAATTCGCCGCAATTGCTGCAGCTGTCCGGCCTCGGGCCCGCCGACCTGCTACGCTCGCATGGTATCGCTGTCATCGCTGACATGCCTGGCATCGGTGCCGACCTGCAGGACCACCTGCAAATCCGCATGCTCTATCGCTGCACCGAGCCGATCACCATGAACGACGTCATCAACAATTGGCGCCACCGCTATCGCGCCGGCTTGCGCTACATCCTGTCGCGCAAGGGCCTGCTCACCATCGGCGCGGGCTATGCCGGCGCCTTCCTGCGCACGCGGCCCGAGCTCGACACGCCCGACGTGCAGCTCCACTTTCTCATCTTCAGCGCCGACACCGCCGGCGCCGGCCTTCATCCCTTCCCCGGCTTCATGGTCTCGGTGTGCCAGTTGCGTCCGGAAAGCCGCGGCTTCGTGCGCATCAAGTCGAACGATCCGGCACAGGCGCCGGCGATCCAGCCGCGCTATCTGTCGAGCCGCTTCGACTGCGACACCGTGGTCGCCGGCATGAAGCAGCTGCGCGGCATCATGGCGAAGCCGGCGATGCGCCGTTACATCGCCGAGGAACGCGCGCCGGGTGACGCCTGCGCAAGCGACGCCGAGCTTCTCGCTTACGCGCGCGCCACCGGCACCACCGTCTATCACCCGACCAGCACCTGCCGCATGGGTCCCGATCCGCAAGCGGTGGTCGACGAGCGGCTGCGCGTGCGCGGCATCGGTGCCTTGCGTGTCATCGATGCCTCGATCATGCCGACGGTCGTCTCCGGCAACACCAACGCCGCCGTAATCATGATCGCGGAAAAGGGCGCCGACTTGATCCTCGAAGACGCGCGCCGCTAGAGCGCCATGCCGCCGTCGACCAGGTGGGCCTGGCCGGTGATGTAGCTCGACTCGTCGGACGCCAGGAACAGCGCCAGATTGGCGACCTCCTGCGTCGTCCCGAGCCGGCCGATCGGCTGGCGCTCGATGAAATCGGTGCGCACCGCGGTGAGCGACTTGCCGGTCTTCTTCGACACGGCGTCGATGCGCTCGTTGAGCGACGGCGACTGGATAGTGCCCGGGCAGATGGCATTGGCGCGGATGCCGTCGCGGATGAAATCGGCCGCCACCGCCTTGGTCAAGCCGATGATCGCCGCCTTGGTGGCGCCGTAGACGTAGCGGTTGGGCACGCCGCGGATCGACGACACGGCGGAGGAAATGTTCACGATCGAACCCCCGCCATGCTCAAGCATCGCCGGCAGGAAGGCGCGCAGCACGCGATGCATCGATTTGACGTTGAGGTCGAAGGAGAAATCCCAGTCCTTCTCCGCGCAGTCGAGCACGCTGCCCTGGTGCACATAGCCGGC
>Ga0070741_10006161_pt1 | contig 26002 bp, 20 predicted proteins | sample Coa_R1_4_FD_66440 | JGI IMG/M metagenome (GOLD analysis project Ga0070741, IMG submission 66440) | Surface soil microbial communities from Centralia Pennsylvania, which are recovering from an underground coalmine fire - Coalmine... | ecosystem: Environmental > Terrestrial > Soil > Unclassified ... | reverse complement strand
ACATTGACCGCGCGCATCGCCTCCCAGGTGTCAGCATCGACCGCGAAGGCGTGGTCGGCCTCGCGGCGTGGGGGCGAAGCGCTGTGAACGAAATGCGTCACTTGCCCCAGCGCTGCCTGCGCATGTGTCAGCAGGGCGTCCCAAGCGTCACGACGCGCCAGGTCTCCAACCCACGGCACCGCCAGCTCCGGGCGCGGCGCGGCTTCGACCGCCGCAGTCACTCTTTCCGCGCTCACATCCGCGAAGATGGTTCGCACCCCTTCGCCGGTCAGAGCATGCGCGATGGCGCGGCCGATTCCGTTTCCCGCACCCGTGACGAGGGCGGCTTCATGCGTTGGATCGAAGGGGTTGCTGAGGAGGCTCATATGACATCCGCGTCTTGCTGCAAGGTGAGATCGGTTCGGTTCTGCTACACGGCCTTGTGCGCAACTGCTGCGCCGCGTCGATCGGGCTCCTTTTGAGCTGCGGAGCTGAACTCGATCTCCTGATAACCCTTCGCAGCGACGCCATCGGCGATGGCGCGGAATTTCGGCGTGCCGCCGTTGAAGAGGAAGTAGCGGATCGTGCCTTCCTCATGGCCGGCGACGTTTGAGTTGTAGCCGGTGAACCACGACTTGGCTTTGCGCATCAGCATGATCTCGTAGGTCTTGACCACGTAAGCGGTCCAGCGCTCCTCCGCCTCTCGCCTTGCGTCGGCCCTGACGTAGCCGCGATCCCACATGTATTGCAGCAGGTCCGTGCACCAGTTGACATTGCTCTCGATGCCCCGCGGGAAATTCGTCGAGGCGGACGCGCTTTGCGGTCCGGTCGGCATCAGCAGATTGGGAAAGCCGTGAATGAGAATCCCGAGGAAAGTCGACGGCGCATCCTTCCATTTTTCGGCCAGTGTTTTGCCGCCGACGCCTCTGATATCGATCCGGTCGAAGGCGCCGGTGATGGCGTCAAATCCGGTGGCGTAGACGATGATGTCGAATTGATAGTCGCGTTCGCTCGTCTTGAGGCCATCCTCGGTGACACGAACGAGCGGCGTCTCGCTGATGTCGACGAGGTGCACATTGTCGCGGTTATAGGCCTCCAGATAATTCGTCTCGAGCGGCAAGCGCTGCACGCCGAAGCCGTGGTCCCTCGGGATCAGCTTTTCCGCAACCCTGGGGTCCTTCACGCGGCCGCGGATGCGCCCTGCGATGTAATCCGACAGCTCGGCATTGGCGGCTTCGTCCATGAAGATCTCGCGAAAATTCGCAAGCCAGATGCCAAAGCCGGGCTCGTCATAGAGCTTGTCCCACAGCTTGACGCGTTCCTCGCGGCTCACCTCGTAGAAGCCGTGTTCCTGAGGTCCATGCACGAAGCTCCCCGGCGTCAACGCGCAGGCGGCAAAGATTGCGTCATAGCGCGCACGAATGTCGGCCATTTCGTGCTCGGAGATCGCTGCGTTGTTGAGCGGTGCGCTCCAGTTCGGCCTGCGCTGGAACACCGTGAGGTCGCCGACCTTGTCGGCGATTTCGCCGATCAACTGGATAGCGGTTGCGCCGGTGCCGATCACGGCCACCCGCTTGCCGGCGAGATCGACGCCCTCGTGCGGCCAGTAGAAGGTGTGGAATGAGCGGCCCTTGAAGTCGTCCATGCCTTCGAGTTTCGGCAAGGTTGGCGTGGACAGCAGTCCGATCGCGAGGCTGACGAAACGGCACGTCAGTTCGCGGCCGTCGCCGGTCTTGATGTGCCAGAGGTCGTGTACGTCGTCGAACTGCATCGCCACGACCTTGCAGCCAAACTGCATGTGCTTTCGCAAATCGAATTTTTCAGCGACGTAATTGAGGTAGCGCAGATTTTCGGGCTGGCTGGAAAAATGCTCGTTCCAGTGCCACTCATCGAGCAGTTCGCGCGAGAAGGAGAAGCCGTAGGTGTAGCTTTCGGAATCGAAGCGGCAGCCGGGATAGCGGTTCCAGTACCAGGTGCCGCCGAGATCGGGCGCGGATTCAAGTACGGTGGCGTCGACACCGAGGTCGACGAGCCGCTTGATCTGGTAAATGCCCGCGACGCCAGCGCCGACGACAATCACCTCATAATGGGTTTTGGCTTGCCCCATCATCTCCTCGGGAGGCGTCGGGTTTGCGTGGATTGCAACGGCAAGTCTATGCCGGCCTTTCGGAAGTTGGAAGCATCGCCTGCACGATTGCCAGCTTGATCACGAAGCTGTCGTTGATCTAAGCTTGGAAAAAATAGTCGGCTCGTATCAGAAGCCGAACGCAACAAACAAGTCACGGGAGGTGCAGTTCAATGAGCGGGCTCATTACGCGTCGCACGATGTTGGCCGGCAGCGCCAGCCTGTTAGCCTCGCCCTGGGTGGCCAGGGCGCAAGCCAATACATTGCGGATCGGGATGCAGAGCATCCTGTCAGGTCCGATCGCGCTGCTTGGCACTTCCTCGCGCAACTCGCTGATGATCGAGCAGGAGCGCATCAACGCCGCCGGTGGTTTTCTCGGGCGGCAGATTGAATTCGTCTTCCGCGATTCAAAAGGCCAGCCCCAGGAAGCCGCCCGCATCACGCGCGAACTGGTGAACAGCGCAGGCTGCGAGCTCTTGATCGACGCGGAGGCCTCATCTGGCGCCTTTGCGGTCCAGGAAGTCGTACGCGACCTCGGTGTCGCCTGCCTGCACACCAACAGCGAGACCTCGTCGCTGACGGCTGATCCCAAAATCCGCGCTCCCACCGCCTTCCGCGTTGCGCGCCAGGGCGTTCACGATGCGGTGGCCGGCAGCATCTATCTTGCCGACTACGCCAATATCAAGAAACTCAACAAGTGGGCGACCTGCTCGCCGGACTATGCCTATGGCCGTGATACCACGGCGCAGTACCTGGAATTCTTCAAGAAGTTCAAACCGGACATCGAGATCGTCACCGAGGGCTGGCCCAAGCTCGGCCAGCCGGACTTCACTGAAGTCATCACCAAGCTGATCCAGGCCAAGCCGCAGGCGCTGTTTACGCTGCTCTATGCCGGCGATCTCTCGGCATTCGTGAACCAGGGCAACGTTTATGCGCTGTTTTCGCAGATGACGGTTGCAACGCCGAATGTCGATTATCCGGTGTTGGCGGCGATCAAGCAGCTCCCGCCCGGCATTCAGTCGGCGACGCGCTATCTTGAAACATTTCCGGATACGCCCGCCAACAAGGAATGGGGCCAGGCCTATCTCAAGAAATGGAACGAGCGGCCGACCAACTGGTCGTGGCAGAATTCGGTGGCCATGCATTTCTACGAGGCAGCGGTCAAGAAGGCCAACTCGCTCGATGCCAAGGCCTTGGCCGCGGCCCTGACCGGCATGAAGATCAACTCGCCATTCGGCGCCGACGGCACGATCACCATGCGCGATGACCACACCATGGTCGGTTATGCCATCGGCTGGGGGCAGACCACGCCGAAGGAGCCGTTCATCATCGATGTCAAACCCGCCGATTGGGGGAAGATCGTCGAGCTCGAGACGGAGTGGAAGAAGCAGCAGAAGTACATCTAGGTTCCGATGGATCTCGACGCCCTCGGCGCCTGCCTCACAACGCCCGCCTGCGTGGTCACCCAGACCACCAGCGGACTGATCGTGGGCATGCTGCTGTTCCTTGTCGCCGCCGGCGTGACGCTGATCTTCGGCGTGCTGAAGATTGTCAACTTCGCCCACGGCACCTTCTATATGCTCGGCGGCTACGTCGCCTATAGCGCATTCGGCGCAACCGAGAGCTATGCCCTTGCAGTGCTGGCGGGGGCGCTTGCGATGGCGCTGTTCGGTGTAGCGTTCGAGCGCGCCTTGATCAGCCGGGTCTATGGCTCCAACGTGCTGATGCAGCTTTTGATCTGCTACGCGGTGGTGTTGATCTTCGATGACATCGTGAAGATCGTCTGGGGCCCCGAGTTCCACGCGATGGGAATGCCGCCGGCGTTCCAGGTGATGCCGTTCTTCATTGCAGGCGGCGTTGTGCCGCCGTTTTACGCCGTGCTGATCGGAATCGCCGCGCTGATCGCGATCGTGCTTGGCCTCGGCCTTTCGCTGACGAGGCTCGGCAAGACGGTGCGCGCCGCTGCGATCAATCCGCAGATGGTCTCGGCACTGGGCGTCAACACGACGCTGCTGTTCGCGGTCGTGTTCGCGATCGGCGGTGGGCTGGCGGGACTGGCAGGCGCGCTCGCGGCGCCCGTGCGTTCGCTGTCGCCCGGCATGGGGTTCTCGATCCTGATCGAGAGCTTCATCGTCACCGTGATCGGCGGCATGGGCTCGATCGCGGGCGCTCTTGTGTCGGCACTGATGATCGGCATGGTCCGCGGCTTCGGCACGATCGGCTTTCCAAAGTTCACCGACGGACTGATCTACATCGTGATGATCGGCATTCTGGTCCTGCGCCCGCAGGGCCTGTTCGGACGCCGGCAATGAAGAAGCGTCCCGCGTTACGCGATGCAGCGATATCAGCTCTTGTCCTGATCGTCGTACTGGCGATCCCGTATCTCTATCGCAATGCAGCCTTCGAGGATTTCATCATCCGCTTGAGCGCCATGGCGCTGTTTGCGACTTCGCTCAACCTCCTGGTCGGCAACGCTGGCATGGTGTCGTTCGGCCACGGCATGTTCTACGGCCTCGGCGCCTATGCCTTCGGGCTGACGATGCAGATGACGGACCTGTCGCTGCCTGTCGCTGCCGCGTTCGCGGTGCTGCTCACGGCCTTCGCCGCGCTCTGCGTCGGCGCCATCTGCGTCCGGCTCTCAACGGATTACTTCGCCTTCATCACGCTCGCGTTTCAGATGCTGTTCTTCAGCGTGATTATCTCCTGGCAGAGCCTCACCGGCGGCGACCAGGGTCTGCGCGGCGGCATCCCGCGCCGCGAGATCTTCGGTTTCGAGCTCACCTCGCAGCTTCATCGCTACGAGTTCTGCGCCGTCGTGGCGGTGCTCGGCCTTCTGGCGCTGCGTCATATTTCGGCGAGCCCGTTCGGCCAGACGCTGCGCATGATCCGCGACAACGAGGAGCGCGCGAGCTTCCTCGGCGTGGTCTTGTGGCGGGCGCGGCTTTGGGCGTTCACGATCGCCGGCGCGTTCGCCGGACTGGGCGGCGTGCTCGCCGCGTTGTTCGTCTCGGGCGCCTATCCCGAACTCGCCGATTGGCCGAATTCGGGGCAGGCGATCTTTGCCGTCATGCTGGGCGGCATCAACAGCTTCCTCGGGCCCGTGCTGGGCGCCGCCATCCTGCTCGCGCTGAACGATGTGGTGACACGCTTCACCGAATATTATGGCCTGGTTCTGGGGATCATCATCCTGGCCTTTGCGCTCGGCCTGCGCCGCGGCGTGCTCGATTTTCTCAAGCTGGCCTTGCCCGGACGAACGCGATGAAGCTTGAGATCAAAAATCTTACCAAGGCGTTCGGCGGCGTGCGCGCCATCGACGACGTCTCCTTGACCTTTCCGTCCGGCTCGCTGTCGGCGGTGATCGGTCCCAATGGCGCCGGCAAGAGCACGTTCTTCAACCTGATCAGCGGCGCATTCCCGGCGGACGCGGGTCAGGTGCTGCTTGACAGCGAGGACGTCATTCGCCTCTCCAAGAACGATCGGATGCGCCGCGGTATCGGGCGGGCGTTTCAGGTCGCAAGCTGCTTTCCGACCATGACGGTGGAAGAAAATCTGATGGCTGCCGTCACCGCCCATGCCGGCCGGTGGGGCGATCTCTCCCGTCGCTTTCCGCCAATCGGCGTGCGCGAGCGCGCCGGTGAGATGATGGAGCTGGCAGGCCTGACGCACGTTGCTGATGTCGAGGCGGCGATCCTCTCGCACGGCGACCAGAAACTGCTGGATATCGCGCTGGCGCTTGCGCTGGAGCCCAAGGTGCTTCTGCTCGACGAGCCGACCGCCGGCATGGGTCCGGAGGAGCGCTGGCGCATGATCCGCCGCGTGCGCGATCTGTGGGAGCAACGCCAGCTCACGCTGGTGTTCATCGAGCACGACATGGATATCGTCTTCCAGGTCGCCAGCACCATCCGCGTGCTTTGCTACGGCCGCGTCCTCGCCGAAGGCACCCCTAGCGAGATCCGCAACAACCAGGCCGTGATCGACGCCTATCTCGGAACCGAGGAGGCTCAGGCGGAATGACAGAGCTCCTCCGCGCCGAAGCGTTAAGCGCCTTTTACGGCGCGAGCCAGATCTTGTTCGACATTGATCTCGCGTTACCGGAAAAACGCACGCTGGCGTTGCTCGGGCGCAATGGCGCGGGCAAGAGCACAACCATGAAGACGCTTGCGGGAATTGTCCCGGCGCGAGGCGGCCGCATCTTCTTCGCCGGACGCGATATCACGCGCGCGCCGCCACATGTGCGCGCTCGGTTGGGACTCGCTTATGTGCCGGAAGATCGGCAGGTCTTCCCGGAACACAGCGTGGAAGACAATCTGCTGATTGCCGCCAAGACCGGTCCGGACGGGCGGCGGGACTGGACGCTGCCGCGCATCTGGGAAACCTTCCCGATGCTCGCGAGGCTCCGTTCGCGACATGCGGGCCGCCTGTCCGGCGGCGAGCAACAGATCCTCGTGATCGCGCGCGCGTTGATGGGCAATCCTCTCGTGCTGCTGCTCGACGAACCAAGCGAGGGCCTTGCCCCGATCGTGGTCGCCACCATCGGCAAAGTGCTGCGCGAACTCGGCGCGGGCGGCGCCACCATTCTGCTCGCCGAACAAAACATGCATTTCTGCCTGCGCATTGCCGGGGAAGCCGCCGTCATCGACAAGGGACAGGTCGTGCACCGACAGGACACGGCTGGTCTCGCCCGCAATGAGGATATCCGCCGCCGCTATCTTGCGATGTAGCGATCGCCTTGATTGTTTTTCAGCCAGTAATTGCTCTTGATGATCCGGCCGATTGTCATCTTCGTTGACTAGCGATTGAGCGAGGCCATCGCTGCTCCTGCGTTGACAGTCGCGACTTGTTTGAAATTCCCGCGTCGAATCGCAGTCGATTTGTGCAACGTGTGTAGCGGTTGCGCAGCACGCTGCCCGCGTAGCAGTCAAACAGTGAATCTTGCCCACCATTCGGTGCTTTTTTTTGAGCGTCTATGCCCAAGGTTTGTGCGGCGCACAACAATTGAGCGGCTGCAAATTTTGAATGCTGATTGCTGCGATCCAGGCGATGGCCGTCGGTTACGTAAGCCAATGTAATTTAATTGTTTTTCGCGATGCGGCGGCTTGGCACGAAGCTTGAATAGCATCATGCCGACGCCATCGATGCCGTCGCTGAAAAGCCATTCATCCGATTAGCGACCGCTTGCCCGGGCTTCGCTCGGTCTGCCTCGCCATGACCAGGGATGACGAGCCGACAGGCCCCCTTCACGCAACCAAGGAAGTCTCAATGAGCGCGAAAGACCCGACCTGGATTTCGGACTGGAACCCCGAAGACACAGCCTTCTGGGAAACCAAAGGCAAGGTGATCGCCCGCCGCAACCTGATCTGGTCGATCGTGGCCGAGCACATCGGATTTTCGGTGTGGCTGATCTGGAGCATCGTCGCCACGAAACTTCCGGCGGCGGGCTTCCACTACACCACCGACGAGTTGTTTCAGCTCGTCGCCATTCCGGGGCTGATCGGCTCCTTCATGCGCTTCCCCTATACCTTTGCGGTGACGACGTTCGGCGGGCGCAACTGGACGATCTTTTCGGCCTCCGTACTCTTCATCCCGACCTTCGGGCTCGCTTATTTCGTCAGCCAGCCCGACACACCGTTCTGGCTGATGCTGCTCGTTGCGTCGACCGCGGGTCTCGGCGGCGGCAACTTCGCCTCCAGCATGGCCAACATCTCTTTCTTCTATCCGGACCGCATGAAGGGCTGGGCGCTCGGGCTCAACGCCGCCGGCGGCAATATCGGCGTTTCCAGCGTTCAGTTGATCACGCCGATCCTGATGGGCGCCGGCCTCATCAATCTCTACCAGGCGGCGCCCGTCTCCGGTGTCTATCTCCAGAATGCCGGGTTGATGTGGGTGCTGCCGCTCATCGTCGCCGTGTTCGGCGCCGTCTATTTCATGAACAACCTGACCTCGGCGAAGTCGTCGTTCAGGGATCAGCTTGCGATCGTCAAGCGCAAGCACACCTGGATCATGTCCTTTATCTATATCGGGACGTTCGGATCCTTCATCGGCTACTCGGCGGCGTTTCCGCTCCTGATCAAGACGCAGTTTCCCTCGATCACCATCGGCATCGCGTTCCTTGGGCCTTTGGTCGGCTCGCTGTCGCGCCCGTTCGGTGGTCTGCTCGCTGACAAGATCGGCGGCGCGATCATCACATTCTGGAATTTCATCGCGATGGCGGCTGCTACCATCGGCGTCATCTATTTCGTCGGTAACAAGGACTTCATCGGCTTCCTCGCGATGTTCCTGATCCTGTTCGTGACGACCGGCATCGGCAACGGATCGACTTACCGGATGATCCCCTCGATCTTCCGCGAGGAAAACTTGCGCAAAGCGCAAGGCAAGGGCGAAGCCGGCCGCGCGCTCGCGCTCAAGACCGCGAGCATCGAAAGCGGCGCGGCGCTTGGCTTCATCGGCGCGATCGGCGCTTGCGGCGGCTACTTCATCCCGAGCGGCTTCGGCAAATCGATCGCGATCACCGGCGGCCCGCAGCTCGCGCTCGTCATCTATCTCGGCTTCTACGCGATCTGCCTGGCTTTCACCTGGTGGTTCTACCTGCGCCGCAGTCCCGCGGAAGCAGGTGCGACCAGCCTGGCCCAGGCGCGCATCTAGGAGTGCGAGCCAGATCCGAGAAGCGTGCGGCTTTCAAAATCGGCTCATCCTGTGAACCCGCAAGCGGGGTGCGATGACTACAAAGCGCAAGCAACCGGACAGGAGAAGAACATGACACCCGATCAGATCAAACTTGTGCAGCAGAGCTTCTCGAAAGTCGCGCCGATCTCCGAGCAGGCGGCAACTATCTTTTACGACCGCCTGTTCGAGGTCGCACCGCAGGTGAAGGCGATGTTTCCCGCCGACATCAGCGAACAGAAGAAGAAACTGATGGCGACGCTCGCGGTCGTGGTCAACGGTCTGACTGATCTTCCTTCGATCCTTCCGGCGGCAAGCGCGCTCGCCAAACGTCACGTCGCCTATGGCGCTAGGCCCGAGCATTACCCCGTGGTCGGATCGGCCCTGCTTTGGACGCTGGAAAAGGGACTCGGCAGCAGTTGGACGTCTGATGTCGCGGCGGCGTGGACCGCGGCGTACGGCACGCTGTCCGGCTTCATGATTTCCGAAGCCTACGGCACCCCACAGGCAGCCGAATAGGAGAGGCCATGAGCGAACAGCTCGTCATCGTCGGCAATGGAATGGCCGCGGTCCGCCTGGTCGACGAACTCGCCAAGGTCGCGCTCGGACGCTACGCCATCGCTGTCATCGGCGCGGAGCCGAGGCTTGCCTACAATCGCGTGCTGTTGTCGTCCGTGCTGGCAGGTGAAACGACTTCGCACGAAATCGAGCTCAAGCCCGCCAATTGGTGGCGCGACCGCGGCGTCACGCTGAAATATGGCTGCACCGTCGACGAGATCGACGTCGGTCGCCGCGAGCTCAAGATCGCGGGCGAAGAGAGCGTGACCTATTCAAAGCTGGTCCTCGCCACGGGGTCGACCCCATTGCGGCTCAACCTTCCGGGCGCGGAGCTTCAGGGCGTGCACACCTTTCGCGACAGCCGGGATGCCGACCTGATGCTGTCCTTGGCCGCAGGCAAGAAGCGCGTGGTCGTCGTCGGTGGCGGCCTGCTCGGACTTGAAGCCGCTTACGGGCTTGCCAAGGCAGGATCTCCGGTGACGCTGGTGCACCTGATGGACCGGCTGATGGAGCGCCAGCTCGACGCACCGGCGGCGGCGCTTCTGAAATCGCTGGTCGAGAGGAAGGGCATCAAAGTCCTGCTCAACGCCAACACCGGCCGCATCATTGGCGAGAAGCGCGTCGAGGCTGTTGAGCTCAGCGATGGGCATCGGATCGATGCCGACGCCGTGATTCTCGCCGCCGGCGTCCGGTCGAACATCACACTGGCCAAGGAAGCCGGCATTGCGGTCAATCGCGGCATCATTGTCGACGATCACCTTCAGACCGGCACCGAAGATATCTTCGCGCTCGGCGAATGCGCCGAGCACCGCGGCATCTGTTACGGCCTGGTCGAACCGGCCTATGAACAGGCGCGGGTATTGGCGCAGCATCTCGCTGGCCGCAAGGCGGCTTACCCTGGCAGCGTGGTCGCGACCAATCTGAAGGTGTCCGGCGTCAGCGTATTTTCAGCCGGCGAATTTCTCGGCACCGACCGCAGCGAGTCTGTCGTGCTCAGCGACGTCAGGCGCGGCACTTACAAAAAGCTCGTCATCGAGGATGGCCGGCTGACAGGCGCCGTGCTGGTCGGCGATACCGTGGATGCGCTTTGGTATCTCGAATTGATCCGCAATCGCGAGACTATCGCTGCCGTTCGCAAGGACATGATGTTCGGCAGGCCGGCCGCAACATTGGCCAGGGCCGCATGACCGAGCGGGTGCAATGACGGCGATCGATCCTGCTCTGCGCGCAACTTCCACCACATGCCCTTACTGTGGCGTCGGCTGCGGCGTGCTGGCAACGCCGGACGGGCAGGGCGGCGCGGCGATCTCGGGCGATCCCTCGCATCCGGCCAATCTCGGAAAACTTTGTTCGAAGGGCTCGGCGCTCGGCGAGACTTTGGGCCTCGAGAACCGTCTGCTCCATCCGATGATCCGTTGCAGCAGTGGCTCGATGGAGCGGATCGCCTGGACGGATGCGCTCGACCATGTCGCGCATCGCTTTGCCCATATCGTGGCGCGCGACGGTCCGGGCGCGGTGGCGTTCTATCTTTCCGGGCAATTGCTGACCGAAGACTACTACGTCGCCAACAAGCTGATAAAGGGGTTCATCGGCAGCGCCAATGTCGACACCAATTCGCGGCTGTGCATGGCGTCTTCGGTCGCGGGCCACCGTCGCGCCTTCGGCGCCGACACGGTACCCGGCGTTTACCAGGATCTCGACGAAGCCGATCTTCTGGTGCTGGTCGGCTCCAATGCCGCCTGGTGTCATCCTATCCTGTTCCAGCGCATGATCGCCAACAGGCAGCGGCGCGGCGCGCGGATGGTCGTGATCGACCCGCGCAAGACCGATACATCGGAAGACGTCGATCTGTTCCTCGGCGTGAAGCCCGGCACCGATGCCGCGCTGTTTTCCGGTCTGCTCGTGCATCTTGCCGATAACGGCTTGCTCGATCGCGAGTACATCGATCGTTATACGGCGGGGTTCGACGAGACGCTGTCGCGCGCCCGAGGGCTGGCCGGGAGCGTGACGGCAACCGCCTTGGCCACTGGCCTTGCCGAGCAGGACGTCGCCGCGTTCTTCCAGCTCTTTGCGTCGACGCCGCGCGTGGTCACACTCTATTCCCAGGGCGTAAATCAGTCGGCGCAGGGCACCGACAAGGTCAACGCGATCCTCAATTGCCATCTCGCAACGGGACGTATCGGCAAGATCGGCGCATCGCCGTTCTCGCTGACCGGTCAGCCCAATGCGATGGGCGGCCGCGAGGTCGGCGGGCTTGCCAATCAGCTCGCCGCGCACATGAACTTCACGCCGCCAGACATCGATCGTGTGCGGCGGTTCTGGAACGCGCCGCGCATCGCGACGCATGAAGGGCTGAAAGCGGTCCAGATGTTCGAGGCGATCGGCCGCGGCGAGATCAAGGCGCTGTGGGTGATGGGCACCAACCCGGCGGTGTCGCTGCCAGACGCCGACGCCGCGCGCGCGGCGCTCAAGAAACTCGAACTGTTCGTGATTTCGGAAAACGTGCTTTCCAACGACACCGTCGGCGCCGGTACGCATGTGCTCTTTCCGGCGCTTGCCTGGGGCGAGAAGTCCGGCACCGTCACCAATTCGGAGCGGCGCATCTCGCGCCAGCGCGCGTTTTTGCCGGCGCCCGGCGAAGCGCGGCCGGACTGGTGGATCATCGGTGAAGTCGCAAAACGTCTCGGCTTCGGCGCGGCGTTCGACTACAAATCAGCAGCCGAGATTTTCCGCGAGCATGCGGCGCTATCCGCCTTTGAAAACAACGGCAGTCGCGATTTCGATATCGGCGCCTTGAGCTCGGTGTCCGACGAAGGGTTCGACGGCATGGCGCCGATCCTGTGGCCGTTTCGATCAGGCGATCTCGAGCCATCGGAACGATTTTTTTCCAAAGGCGAATTTTTCACCGGCGATCGCAGGGCGCGCTTCGTTGCGCCGGAACGGCCTGTGCTGCGCACCGAGACCCATGAGGGGCGACCGCTGCGGCTGAACACCGGCCGTATTCGTGACCAGTGGCACACCATGACGCGCACCGGCACCAGCCCGCGGCTGGGTGCGCATCTGCCGGAACCGTTCGTCGAGGTGCATCCCGACGATGCCGCGCGGCATGGCCTCGCCGACGGCTCGTTCGCGCGCGTCACCACCGATCACGGCCAATGCACGCTCAAGGTCGTGGTCAGCCCGCGGCAACAGCGCGGCATGCTGTTTGCGCCGATCCACTGGAGTGAAGCGAACGCCTCCAGTGCGCGCGTTGGCGCGCTGGTGGCGCCTTTCACCGATCCGTTCTCCGGCCAGCCGGAAGCCAAGGCGACGCCGGCGTCGATCGCCCCATATGATTATGTCTTCCGTGGCTTCGTGCTGTCGCGCAAGCAGCTCGCTTTGCCGGAGCATGCGTGGTGGGCGCGCGCCACTGTCAGCGGCGGGCTCGGCTATCTCATCGCCGACAATGCCGACTTGAAGGATTGGTCGGCATGGCTGCGTTCGGTCGATGGCGGCGAATTCGCCGAATACAGCGATTTCGGCGGCGGCGTCTATCGCGCGGCATCCTTTACTGGCGATGCGATCGAGACCTGCCTGTTTCTGGGGCCGGCGCGCGACGCCGGCGACTGGGATGTCGTCAAGGAATTGTTCGCGGCGGGCCAGCTCACCGACGACCAGCGACGGGTGCTGCTGTCAGGCAAGCCGGTGGAAGGCCTTGCAAGCACGGGACCGGTGGTCTGCGCCTGCTTTGGCGTCGGCCGTACCACGATCTGCGACGCGATTGCCGCCGGCGCGCGTTCGGCGGCCGAGATCGGCGCGCGGCTCAAGGCCGGTACCAATTGCGGTTCGTGCATTCCCGAAATGAAGCGCCTGATCGCAGCGGCCGGTACTGCGCCCGATCTCGAGCAACGCCGGCTGGCCGGCGTCGCCAACTGACGACGGTTCAGCGCTGGCGGGGCGATCACCGCGGTTCGCCGGAGAACGTCCGCTGGAGTGCCGACGTCAGGTCAAGCGCAGCTTTCGGGAGCGGGCCTTTTTGCACCGCTGCGAATGCATCCTCAAACTGTTGCGGCGTCGCCATGCCGACCAGAATCGTCCCCATCGCCGGGTGCGACAGCGCAAAGCGCGTGGCGGCTTCAGTCAGGCTGGCAGCGAAGCCTTCGTTCACCAGCGGCATCAGGCGGCCTGCGCGTTCGAGATCGGCGTCATAGCTGATGGCCGAGCCGATCGGCGCGGGTGGTGGACTCGCGATCGGATGACGCTCGGCCGACCCCGACAGCGCGCCGCCCGCGAGCACGCGGATGCCAACGACGCCAACATCGGCCGCTTTGGTGTGATCGAATAGTCGTCCATAGTCTTGCGCCGGATAATTGATCGGCAATTCTTCGCCCGCCGATGGATTGAGCATGTTGTAGACGACCTGGGCGCTGTCGAAGGCGCGTGCATCGATCACTTGATGCAGGGCCGCGGTGTCGCCGACGGCCGTGATCCCGAGAAAGCGGATTTTTCCCTGCTGGCGCAGGCGCTCGAATGCCGGCACCACGTCGCCGAGCACTTGGCTGACGCTCAGCGCCGATCCGCCTTCCGTCTCAGTAATTGCATTATGGAGGTGAAAGATGTCGACCCGATCAAGATTTAGTCTCGCCAGACTGCCTTCGAGCGACCTCGTGACGGCATCGGCAATGCGGCCGAACTCATTCGCCTGCAACCTGACCTTGGTGCCGACGACCACGTCGGGCGGCTTCAGCCTTTGCAAGATGCGGCCAAGATTCCTTTCGGATTCGCCGTCGCCGTACTGCACCGCCGTGTCGAAGTAATTCACGCCGGCTGCGATCGCGCGCGCGATGGTTTGCTCCTGGTCGGCAGGATCGCCGCGCACCATGATTCCGCCGACGGCGCCGCAGCCGAAGCCGAGCGCCGAGAGCTGCATTGCCGTGCGCCCAAAGGTCCGCAACTGCATCTTTGCTCCTCCGATACCAGTGTCCCGATTCCGAAGTTCGTAACCATTTCTGGAGCCACTTTCGAACTTCGGAATCGAAAGGACACTAGCAAACCTATTGATCTAGTGTGGCTTTGGTTCAGAAGTCCGCATGACGAACCCGCGGCAGCAATGATGCGGACTTCTGAACCGCCACACTAGCCGCCCTTGACTGCGCCCGCGGTCAGGCCCGCCACGATCTGACGCTGCGCAAACACCGTCAGCAACAGCACCGGCAAAGTGACGATCAAGGCTGCAGCCGCGAGCGGACCCCAGCTCAGCTGGTCGTAAGAAATCATGTTGTAGACGGCGACGGGCAGCGTGCGCGTCTCGCGTCCGGCCAGAACGATGCCGAACACGAAATTGTTCCACGAAAAGATCACGGCGAGGATGAAGGCGACCGCGATTCCCGGCTGCGCGATCGGCAGCGCCACATAACGAAACACCTGCCAGCGCGTCGCGCCGTCGATCATGGCCGACTCCTCGAGCTCCTTCGGCGTGGTTTCGAAATAGCCGATCATGATCCAGATCACGATCGGTACCGTCACCACCAAATGAATGATGATCTGCGGCCACAGCGTGCCGAGCAGGCCGAGCCATTGAAACAACAGAAACAGCGGAATGAGGTAGGAGAGGCCGGGCGTGATGCGCGCGATCAGGATCACGGCGGCTGCCTTGTGCGCCCGCATCCGCGCGAGGCCATAGCCGGCGGGCACGCCGACCAAAAGGGCAAACGCCGTCGCCGCGCCCGTGACGATCAGGCTGTTGAAGAAATAGGTGACGAACCGGTTGGAGGCGATGACGGCGGAATAGTTGCCCCAGTTGAAATGCTCGGGGATGAAGATCGGCGGATAGGACGCGTTGTCGATCTCGAACTTGAGCGACAGGGAGAGCATCCAGAGGAAGAACAGGATCGCCGGCGAGACGACGGCGAGGACCGCCAGTGCAAGTCCGGCCTGGCCGGCCAATCGGCGCAACGGCGTCATCGCACGTCTCCGCCGTCGTTCCAGTGCGTCCTGCGCCGCAGCCACAGCAATGCGCCGGCGAGCGCCACGATCAGCGCGAAAAAGACCACCACGATGGCGGAGGCATATCCGACGTCGTAATAGACGAAGGCGACGCTATAGAGGTAGACGTTGATTGTCTCCGAGGCGTTGCCCGGACCGCCTTGGGTGATCGCGAAGATGATGTCAAAGCTCTTCACCGCGTCGATCATGCGGATCATCGAGGCGATGAAGAGAAACGGCGCAATCAGCGGCAACGAAATGTAGCGGAAGGTCTGCCAGCGGGTCGCGCCATCGATCAGGGCGCTCTCGTAGGGCTCGGTCGGAATCGAAGCGAGGCCGCCGAGCACGATCAGCATCACCAGCGGCGTCCACTGCCAGGTCTCCACCATCACCAGTGAGGGAATGACGGTTGCGGGATGAAACACCCAGAGCTGCGGCGGGACGCCGACCAGCGAGAGGAGATAGTTGAGGATACCGAGCTGCGGATGGAACATCATCGTCCATACCAGCGCGATCGCCACCGGAGTTGCCATCATCGGCATGATGAAGAGACCGCGCAGGAAGCCGCGCATCGGAAATTTGGTGTGAAACACCACCGCCGCGAATGTACCGAATATCAGCGGCAGGGCGACCGACAGCGCGCTGTAGACCAGCGTATGCCCGATCGCCTCGATGAACCTGATGTCGCTCGGTAGCCGAATGTAGTTCGAAAGGCCAATGAAGGTCGGTGCAGAGCCGACCTTCCACTCGTGCAGGCTCATCCAGATGGTGTAGGCCCACGGAAAGATGATGATCGCGAGCACGACGAGCAGCGCCGGCAGCACGAACGGCCAGTAGGATGGAGGTCGCCACCCGTTCGGTTCACGCGCGGCCGCCTCCGTCTGCGCGGGAGAGATTTCTGCGGAGCTGAAGCTCACGTCTTTTCGCTTCGCTCCAGGATCGGACGGAACTGTTCGTGCGCCTTCTTCAGTTCCGTCGCCGGGTCCGCGCCCGACAGCGTCGCGGTCACGGCCGCGCCGACGATGTCGCGAAACTCGGCAACCGGAATGATGACGGGCAGGCCGAGCTTGCTGATCTTCGCGGACGCGATCACCGAGTCCAGCCATTCCTGCGTCTTGACGCCCTTGCGCACCGTCTCATCGCTGAGGACGGAGTTGCGGAACGGCACGCCGCCGCCGGCCTGCAACAGCCGCGCGCCCATGGTCTTTGACACGGCCCACTGGCAATATAGATAAGCGGCCTCTTTCTTTGTGCTCGCTTGCGCCACGCCGATGCCGTCGCCATAGGTCGCGGAATACTGACCCTTGGGTCCAGCCGGCACGAGCGTGTACCCGATCTTGCCGACGACACGCGAGGCCTTGGGATCCTCGATCGGGGGCGCCCAGCCGACGCCGTCGATCCACATCGCGGCGCGGCCTTGCGTCAGCGAGGCCATAGATTCCATCCAGTTGAATCCAGCGGCGCCGGGAGGTGCGCTCTTGGTCATGAGGCGCTGATAAACTTTCGTCGCCTCGATTGCTTCCGGTCCATCGGTCAGGATATTTCCCTTGGCGTCGAGAAACTCGCCGCCGTAGTCGAGGAAGAAGTTGGTCCACAATGTCATGTTGGCGTTGCGCAGGCCGCGGCCGGTGAAGCCATAGACGCCGCTCGCGGGATCGTTCAGCTTCTCGGCAGCGGCGACCATCTCGTCCATGGTTTTCGGCACTGCGACGCCTTTCTTGGCGAACAGCTCCTTGTTCCAGTACAGGATGAAATAATCGACCGACCAGGGCAGCGAGCGCATCTCACCTTTTTCATTCTGGGCGAACAGCCGCCCGCCGGCGGAGAAATCGTCGACGGTGAGGTCAGGCGTGGTGAGGTTCGGATCCTTCATGAACGGCGTGAGGTCGGCGAGCCAACCCGCTTTGTCGAATTGCCGCTTCTGCACGTGATAGCTGACGTGGACGACATCGAAGCTCGGCTTGCCGGACGTGAGTTCGATAACGGCCTTCTGCCGTTGCTGTTGTTCGGGGATGAGTTCGGATTCGACCTTGATGCCGGTCAGCTCGGTGAATTCGGCCGCATATTTCTGTAATAGCTCGCCGCGCGGCCCCTTGATCAGGTTGGCCTCGATTGTGGTGCCGGCATATTTCTTCCACTGCACGTCGGCGCGCGCCGGCAATCCGCTTAAGCCAAGCGCGCTCGCCGCAATCGTTCCCTGCAACAGAGAACGCCGGCTCGGGCCAGAATGGGCCATGTTTTCCTCCCCAAATTCGCCCTTAGCGGCGCTTAGTCGTTTGGCCGGCATGTTTGACGCGGCTGGCCTTGCGCCGATTCATAGCACGCGGCACGAGCAGGACAAGGACGCGACTTTCGTCGCGCTCTCCTTTGGCATGCCTGGGCATCGACGGCTTGGGCGTGCTCGATTATGGTGCGCTCCCCGCATCACAGGTAATCACATGCAGTATAGAAAATTCGGCAACACCAGCCACGATGTATCCATCATCGGGCAGGGCACCTGGTATCTTGATCGCGGCGATCGCAAGCAGGCGGTCGCGGCGTTACGGCGCGGTCTCGATCTTGGTATGACGCACATCGATACGGCCGAGATGTATGGTGATGCCGAGCTCGTTATTGCCGAGGCGATCGACGGACGCCGCGACGAGGCCTATCTGGTGTCGAAGGTGCTGCCGAGTAACGCCTCGCGCCGCGGCACGATCACCGCGTGCGAACGCTCCCTGAAGCGGCTGAAAACCGATCGGCTCGATTGCTATCTGTTGCACTGGCAGGGCAGCTTTCCCTTATCCGACACCGTCGAAGCCTTCGAGCAACTGGTCAGCGCCGGAAAAATCCGCTCGTGGGGCGTTTCCAACTTCGATGCCGGCGATCTCGATGAGCTTCTGACTGTTGCGGGCGAGGGCAAGATTGCCTGCAATCAGGTGCTCTATCATTTGCAGGAGCGCGCGATCGAGCATGCGGTGATTCCGTGGTGCGCGGAGCACGGCGTTGCCGTCGTCGCTTATTCGCCGTTCGGCCACAACGACTTTCCCGATCAGCGCAGCAAAGGCGGCGCGGTGTTGCAGACGATTGCCAAACGACTCGGTGTTTCGACGCGACAGGTCGCGCTCGCTTTTCTCGCGCGTGAAACGCACGTGTTTCCGATACCGAAAGCTTCCAGCATGGAACACGCCGCCGAAAACGCCGCGGCTGGCGATCTTGTGCTGAGCGCCGACGACATCGCCGCGCTTGATCAGGCATTCCCGCGCGGGCCGAAACCTCGAAGCCTGCCAATGCTTTAGAGGACTCGCCAGACCATTTCGAGGAGCCTGCATATCCGCTGCCTGTTTTCGGGTGTTGTCCCGCCGGCGCGATCGCGCTTTTCTTGAACCTCACCCCGATTTGATTCTTTCGATCTGAGTTCAAAACGTGACCCGTTCCGCAACAGCCTTCCGGCTGGACAGCGCGGCATTGCCGTTGCCTGAAGACCCGTTGCCCGAAAAGCCTATGCCTGCGAACAAGCAACCGGCCAATACCGCGCCGGCGCGCGCCGATCGTCCATTTCGCGGAATTGCGCTGATCCTGGCGTCAACGGTCTTTCTCGGAACGTCAGACGTTACGTCAAAGTATCTGTCAAAGACGCTGCCCTCGATCGAGATCGCCTGGATCCGGTTTCTGATCTTTGCGTTGATCATGCTTCCCGCGATGTTGCCTGGCTCGCCGTTGCATTCGCTGCGCACGGGTCAGCGTCCCCTGCAGCTGTGGCGCGGCGTCGCTGTGCTCAGCTCTTCGCTGCTTTTCATTTCCGGCTTGCGGTTTCTTCCGATCGCGGAAGCCTCGGCCACAAGTTTCGTCGCGCCGTTGATCGTGACCGCGCTTTCGATTCTCTTTCTTGGCGAAAAAGTGGGCTTGCGCCGCTGGATCGCAACCGCGGTCGGCCTGTTGGGTGTGCTGATCATTCTGCGGCCAGGCACCGGCGCGTTTCACGTCGCCGCGTTCTTTCCGCTGGTTTCGGCAACAGCGTGGGCCTTCACACTTGTCATGACGCGCATGATGAGCGGCAAGGAGCACGCCGCCACTACCATGGCGTATTCGTCGATCGTGGGCTTTGCTATCATTACCGCGTTGGTGCCGTTCGTTTGGGTTACCCCGACCTGGCACGATATCCTGTTCGGAACACTGATCGGCATCGCTTCGACAGCAGGGCAGTGGATCGTCGTGCTGGCATTTCGTTATGCGGATGCCTCGGTGCTCGCGCCGTTTTCCTACACTCAGTTGCTGTGGGTCAGCATTCTCGGCTTCTTTATCTTTGGCGAAGTCCCCGACGTCTGGACGACGACCGGCGCGGCCATCATCGTCGCGAGCGGCCTTTACACCGCCCATCGCGAGCGCGTGCGGCGGTCGGAAGTTCTGGTGCAAGCCGCGCGTTCGCCGAACCCGTAAGCCCGATCACACCGGCAGTGCGATCGAATATTTCACCTGGCTGAGCGCAAAGCTTGACTCGATCGAGGCGATGCCGTCGAGCCGGGTCAGCTTGTTCTTCAGGAATGCCTCGTAGGATGAGAGATCGGCCGCGACGACGCGGAGCAGATAGTCGCGATTACCGGTCATCAGGTAGCATTCCAGCACTTCCTCCCATTTCGAGATCGCGCGCGCAAAGCGATTGAGGTCTTCCTCCTTCTGCCGCGCAAGCTTGATCGAAATGAAGACGCTGACATGCAGCCCGACCGATTTCTGGTCGACGGTTGCGATATAACGGCTGATGACGCCGCGCTCCTCGAGCAGTTTTACGCGGCGATGACACGGTGAGATCGAAAGCCCGACCTTCTCGGCGAGCTCGGCCATGGTGATGCGGCCGTCGGATTGCAGATGGCTGAGAATCTTGCGGTCGATGGCGTCGAGGCTGGTCATTGGGATGAACCGTCGATTTGAGAGCACGAATTGGAAAGTTATCCCAAAATATCAGGGTATGTCGCCAAAAATTGAGATTTTCCGATGAGGCGGCCGCAGTAACATCGGCGTTAAATCGCCACCCAAAACGCGCCGCGAGGCCGGGAGCCGCGCCATGCCGATCGAACCCGCACGCCTGGACATTCTGAACGCGCTGACGCGCAAGGTGTTGTGGCTGTCTTCCTGGACCATTCACCACGCCAACCACATCCGGCCGAATGTCGACGGCTTGAAGGTCGGCGGCCATCAGGCGTCGTCCGCTTCGCTCGCCACCATCATGTCGGCGCTTTATTTCTCGGTGCTGCGGCCGCAGGACCGCGTCGCGGTGAAGCCGCATGCGAGCCCGGTATTTCATGCGATCCAGTATTTGTTCGGACATCAGACCCGCGAGAAGCTGGAGAATTTCCGCGGTTTTAAAGGCGCGCAATCCTATCCGTCGCGCACCAAGGACGTTGACGACGTCGATTTCTCGACCGGCTCGGTTGGTCTCGGCGTCGCGCAGACGCTGTTTGCCTCGCTGGTGCAGGATTACGTCAGGGCGCATGGCTGGGCCAAACAACGCCCCGAAGGGCGGATGATTGCGCTGGTCGGCGATGCCGAGATGGACGAGGGCAACATCTTCGAGGCGCTATTGGAGGGGTGGAAGCACGGCCTGCGCAATACCTGGTGGGTGGTCGACTACAACCGCCAGAGTCTTGATGCGGTGGTGCGTGAGGGACTGTGGGAAAAATTCGAATCCATGTTCCGCAATTTCGGCTGGGACGTGGTGATCGTGAAGTACGGCAGCCTGATGCGCGAGGCCTTTGCCGAGCCGGGTGGTGAAGCGCTGCGCAAATGGATCGATCAATGCCCGAACCAGCTTTATTCGGCGTTGTGCTTCCAGGGCGGCGCGGCGTTCCGCAAGCATTTGCGCGATGAAATCGGCGACCAGGGCCCGATATCGCGGCTGATCGACAAGCGCAACGACGAGGAATTGCTGGCGCTGATGTCCAATCTCGGTGGCCACGACATGGCGAGCATGCTGGAGGCCTTTGAGGCGATCGATCATGATCGCCCCGTCTGCTTCATCGCCTACACCATCAAAGGCGTCGGCCTGCCGTTCCAGGGCCACAAGGACAACCACGCCGGCCTGATGACGGTCGCCCAAATGGAAAAGTGGCGCGGCGCCCAGAACATCCGCCCCGGCCACGAATGGGACAAGTTCGAGGGGCTGCCACAGACGCCGGCCGAGATCGAAGCGTTCCTGTCAAAAGTGCCCTTCAATCGCGACGGCCGGCGGCGCTTGAGCGCGCCCGTGATCGACGTTCCCGAGCGGCTCACCTTCTCGCCGTCGGCGCAGATGTCGACCCAGCAAGGATTCGGACTTTTGCTGAACGAACTCGCGCGCGGCGACAGCAAGCTTGCCGAGCGCATCGTCACGGCCTCGCCTGACGTCACGGTGTCGACCAATCTGGGCGCCTGGGTCAATCGCCGGGGCCTGTTCGCGCGCGCCGAGAAGGCCGACCTGTTCCGCAGCGAAAAGATTCCCTCGACCTTCAACTGGGATGCGTCGCCAAAAGGCCAGCACATCGAACTCGGCATCGCCGAGATGAACCTGTTCATCCTGATGTCGGCGCTGGGGCTGTCGCATGCGATCAACGGCGAGCGGCTGCTGCCGGTGGCGACGCTCTACGATCCCTTTATCGAGCGCGGCCTCGATGCGCTGAACTATGCCTGCTACCAGGACGCACGCTTCATGGTGGCGGCGACGCCGTCTGGCATCACGCTCTCGCCGGAAGGCGGCGCGCATCAGTCGATCGCAACGCCTTTGATCGGCATGGCGCAGGATGGGCTTTCGTCCTTTGAGCCGGCCTTTGTCGACGAACTCGCCGTGATCATGCGCTGGGGTTTCCAGCACATGCAGCGCGAATACGGCGAGGGCGGTTCGGTCTATTTACGGTTGACCACGCGCAGCATCGATCAGCCGCAGCGCATCATGTCGGGCGAACTGGAATCCGGCATCACCGAGGGCGCTTATTGGTTACGCAAGCCTGGGCCGAATGCGGAAGTCGTCATTGCCTATACCGGAGCGGTCGCGCCGGAAGCGATCGAGGCGGTCGGGCTTTTGGGCGAAAGCCGCCGCGACATCGGGCTCCTGGCGATCACCTCGGCCGACCGGCTGCATGCCGGGTGGACCGCCGCGCGGGCCTTGCGCAGGGATCGTCGCGGTGTCGCGCACCTGTCTCATATCGAAAAGCTGCTTGCGCCCCTGCCGCGCGATTGCGGCCTCGTGACCGTGATCGACGGACATCCGTCGGCGCTGGCCTGGCTCGGCGGGGTGCGCGGCCATCGGGTCGAAGCGCTCGGGGTCGAACATTTCGGCCAGACCGGCACGATCGACGACCTCTATCGCCACTACGGCATCGATGCCAACGCCATCATCGATGCGGCGGAAAGCCTCACCTCCGGCGCGCCGGTGCGTCACCGGAAATTGGCCGTGTGACGTGGGCCCCGGAGCAGCAGCGCATCGTTTCACGCCGGGGAACGAGATCGAGTAGCCTGAAAAAATATTCCGTGTCCCGGACGCGGCGCGGCATGCAAACGCGACGCTGATCCGGGACCTATTTCGGATCGGAGCCTTGCCACCCGAGCGCCTGCACTCTTATATCTCGACTATAGCCGCAACGCGGCGTCCCGCATGTGGCGGGTTCAACTGATCCGGCTTTCGTGCGAGGATGTTGGCTGAACGCCCCCTCCATAGCCACCGACATCAAGAGGTTTCCGATGGTCAACCGTATGCAATTCTACATCGACGGCGCCTGGGTCGATCCGGTCGTCAAGAAGTCCACGCCTGTCGTCAATCCGGCGACGGAAGAAGCGATGTATGAAGTTGCCCTCGGCTCCAAGGCCGACGTCGACAAGGCCGTCGCCGCTGCCAGGCGCGCCTTCGAGACCTATTCGCAGACCAGCCGAGAGGAGCGGGTCGCTCTCCTGGAGAAGATCATCAGTGTCTACAAGGGCCGCATGAAGGAGATTGGCGCTGCGGTATCCGACGAGATGGGTGCGCCGCTGCCGATGGCCGAGAAGCTGCAGGCTGGCGCCGGCCTTGGCCACATCATGTCGACGCTGGAAGTCCTGAAGAACTATCACTTCGAAGAGCCGCTCCCCTCCGCCGTGGTGGTGCGCGAGCCGGTCGGCGTCGTCGGCATGATCACGCCGTGGAACTGGCCGCTGAACCAGATCGCCTGCAAGGTGGCGCCCGCGCTTGCGGCCGGCTGCACCATGATCCTCAAGCCGTCGGAATTTACGCCGACGTCGGCATTGATCTTTGCCGAAATCCTGCATGAAGCCGGCGTGCCGAAGGGCGTGTTCAACCTCATCAACGGCCTCGGCCCCGAAGTCGGCGCCGCCATGAGCGAGCACCCGAACATCGACATGATTTCGTTCACGGGCTCGACCCGCGCCGGCATCGATGTGGCGAAGCGCGCCGCGCCGACCGTCAAGCGCGTCAGCCAGGAACTCGGTGGCAAGTCGCCGAACGTGATCCTGGAAGGCGCCGATCTCACCAAGGCAGTGACCGGCGGCGTGATGCACATGTTCAACAACTCCGGCCAGTCGTGCAATGCGCCGAGCCGGATGATCGTGCCGCTGTCGAAGATGAAGGAAGTCGCCGCCATCGCAAAGGGCGTGGCCGAAAAGACCAAGGCGGGCGATCCGCGCGCCGAAGGCACCACCATCGGTCCGGTCGTCTCGCGCATCCAGTGGGACAAGATCCAGGCGCTCATCAATAAAGGGATCGAGGAAGGTGCGACGCTCGTCGCCGGCGGTCCCGGTTTGCCGGACGGCGTCAACAAGGGCTACTACGTGCGTCCGACCATCTTCGCCGACGTCACCAACGACATGACGATCGCGCGGGAAGAAATCTTCGGGCCCGTGCTGACCATCCTCGGCGCCAAGGACGAGGAAGACGCGGTGCGGATCGCCAACGACACGCCTTATGGTCTCGCCGGCTACGTCTCCGGCGATTCCGTCGAAAGCGCGCGCCGCGTCGGCCGCCGCATCCGCGCCGGCAACGTCAATCTGCAGGGAGTTCCGAACGACCGCACCGCGCCATTCGGCGGCTACAAGCAGTCGGGCAACGGCCGCGAGTGGGGCAAGTTCGGCCTCGAGGAATATCTCGAGGTCAAGGCCGTCGCCGGTTTCAACGCGGCGTAGGCTTTATCCCATTGTGTGCTGTCGTCCCTGCGCACCCAGGGACCCATAACCACAGGCCGGCGTTTTGCGAAGAACGCCGGCCTTCTTCTTGCCGATAGATCACGCGGTATGGGTCCCGGCGTTCGCCGGGACGACGAAGTGGGTTTACCCGCCGAGCGCGCCTTGCGTGTTCACATAGAGCGCGTAGATCGACTGGCTCGCCGCCATGAACAGGCGGTTGCGCTTCAATCCGCCGAAGCAGACGTTGGCGCAGCGCTCGGGCAGCGCGATGCGGCCGATCGGCTTGCCGTCGGGCGCAAAGACCATGACACCGTCGAGTTCGGCACTGCCCATGCCCCAGCCACACCAGAGATTGCCCTCGATGTCGCAACGCATGCCGTCGGGCGTGCCGGGACCGGCGTCGATCAGCACACGCTTGTTTGTGATCTTGTCGCCCGAAGGTGAGACGTCGTAGGCCAAAATCTTGCGGTTCGGGACGCCGCGCGATTCAACGAGATAGAGAATCGTTTCGTCCGGCGAGAAGCAAAGCCCGTTCGGCCCCAGCACGCCCTCGGCAACGATGGTCGCCTTTCCGGTTTCGCCGTCGATCCGGTAGACATTGGCGTCGATCTCGGATTCGGCGACATAGCCCTCGTAGTTGCCGAGCAGGCCGAACACCGGATCAGTGAACCAGATCGAGCCGTCGGATTTCGCCACGACGTCGTTTGGCGAATTCAGCTTTTTGCCGTCGAATGAATCCATCAGCACCGTAATCGAACCGTCATATTCGGTCCGGACGACGCGTCGCCCCCCGTGCTCGCAGGTGATCAGACGCCCCTGACGGTCACGGGTGTTGCCGTTGCCGAAGTTCGACGGCTTGCGATAGATGCTGACCGTGCCGGTCTCTTCTTCCCATTTGATGATGCGCTGGTTGGGAATATCGCTGCAGAGCAGATAACGCCCGTCGCCGAACCACACCGGCCCTTCGGCCCAGCGCAAGCCGGTGGCGAGCCGCTCTACGGCTGACAATTTCAGCCAGTATTTCTCGAACCGCGGATCGAGCGCGTGAATGCAAGGGTCAGGATATTGGGTTGCCGGGACAAAGCCGGTGCGCGCTGCCTTTTCGGACATTTTGTGTTCTCGTTGCTGTTTGGTTTCCTCGCAAGCTACCTGCTAACATCGACGTACCCTTGCGGCAAGCGCGCTTGCCGCGCATTGCGCGTCGCGCCATAATCACCAAGCAATCCGAAAATGAGGGATGAAATGCCACGGATATTGATGACCGGTGCGTCGGGTGGAATTGGCACGAGCTTGCGCAAGCTGTTGCCGCCGATCTATCCGGATCTGCTGCTCAGCGACCTGAAAGCGCCTGCCGATCTCGGCAAGAGCGAAAAATTCAAGGCCGCCGATCTCGCCAACTTGGCCGAGGTCGAGGCGATCTGCGAAGGCGTCGACGGCATCATTCATTTCGGCGGCTATTCGGTTGAAGGTCCCTGGGACGCCATCCTGCAATCCAACATCATCGGCTGCTACAACCTGTTCGAGGCCGCGCACAAGAAGGGCGTCAAGCGCATCATCTTTGCGTCGTCAAATCATGCGGTCGGTTTCTATCCGCGT
>Ga0070741_10006160_pt1 | contig 26006 bp, 29 predicted proteins | sample Coa_R1_4_FD_66440 | JGI IMG/M metagenome (GOLD analysis project Ga0070741, IMG submission 66440) | Surface soil microbial communities from Centralia Pennsylvania, which are recovering from an underground coalmine fire - Coalmine... | ecosystem: Environmental > Terrestrial > Soil > Unclassified ... | reverse complement strand
ATAGAGTCCAGTTTCTTCTTGCTGTCCTATTCGAATAAAGCGCGCAGCATAGCACCCACTTCTGTTTTCACCAGCGTCTTGGTGCTCCCGCCCGTCTCCATCTGCCAACACGGTTCCTCCCGCAGGCTCCTGACCTCGTCGGGCAGAAGGACCTGCAGAACCGAATCTCCGAGATGAGGCAGGCGGTGCAGGCCATATTCGGATTCTGCGATTTCAACGTAACTCACAGCAGCGGTCATTCGAGTTCACCTCTAAGTCAAATCATTCTGCCTCAGCGACATCTGCCACCACGGCGCTGCGGCGGGGTTGTTGTAAGGGCAGCACGGTTATTCCCTTGCGCGTGGAGAAGTGAAGCGTGTACTGCAGGGAGCACTCATCGCACAGCCAGAAGAAGACGCTCGCGTGAGAAGGTTTGGCTTCGCAGATAGTATTCGGAACGTCCTTGCACGGTTGCCTGGTCTCCCTTAGGTCGAACCGGTACAGGCGCCCGCCCCGCAAATAATGGAAATCTGTGTTGCAGTCCGGATTTGCGCATTTGGAAATCATCGACACCCACCGGCCGGAACAGCGGCCACACTGCAACTTTCGCCCACACTTGTTGCGGTCGCAATAGTGCGTTCGTACCGGCCTGGATGACGGTCTGCGCAGGCGCTTCGGTCTAGGACAGTGCCGAAAAAGGCATTTTGCGCCAGCGGTATCTATGTGTTTTCGGATGGTACGTGTGCTTCATTGCCGAGTCTGCTCGTCGGAGCTAAGCATACGAATAGGTGCCTTAGAGGCAGCCTCCACGGCAGGGTAAGAGGTATACGTTATGCGGAGTATTCATAATCTTAAGCGCGGCAGTTCAGCTCTCGCGTTTGTTCTTGTTCTTTTTCTATTCAGCACAACAATTTCGGCAGGACAGAGCACGCCTAATATCGTTCGCGATCCCGCCGACGTTCCGGCTTCCGTGGGTAGCCGCCCGGCACAAGTGGTGAGCGTGCCACTCGTAACAGAAGAAATAGTTGCGACACTTGATCCAGGCACGGGCGCGACTTACCGCTATTGGACATTCAACGGCAAAGTGCCTGGGCCGATGATTCGAGTTCGTCAGGGTGACAGAGTGCAGGTCACGTTGCGGAATGAAGCCACCAGCCACATGGTGCATTCGGTCGATCTCCATGCGGCAATCGGACCGGGTGGAGGCGCGGAACTTTCGCAGGTCCTCCCAGGGCAAACCAAGACTTTCACATTTGTGGCGACAACACCTGGACTGTATGTCTATCACTGCGGCACACCGATGATCGCCGATCACATTGGCAACGGCATGTATGGTCTGATTCTGGTCGAGCCACCGGGTGGCCTGCCGCATGTGGATCACGAATATTACGTCATGCAAGGAGAGGTCTATACCACCAGCCCCAAAGGCAAATCAGGGCTGCAAGCATTCAGTGAAGCCAAGCTGATGGCGGAAACGCCGCAATATTTCGTCTTCAATGGTGCAGTCGATGCGCTCTCGAAACAATACCCGCTGCACGCATCGATCGGCGAAACGGTTCGGATCTTCTTCGGCAATGCCGGGCCGAATGCGACCTCTTCGCTGCATATGGTTGGTGAAATCTTCATGCGTGATTACCAGTTCGGTTCGCTTGTCTCGCCGCCACTCGGCGATGTGCAAACCGTAGGCGTGCCTCCCGGTGCGGCAGCCATTCTGGAGCTCAAGACTGACGTGCCCGGCAAATTCACGCTCATGGACCACGCCATGTCGAGAATGGCAAAGGGCCTTGTAGGAGTGCTCGACGTAAAGGGCACCGACGTTGCCCGGCTGATGTATTCCGGAGCTGTGCCCGCTAGCGCTCCTCCGCCAGCCCTTGCAATCACGGCCGATGATGCCCACATCGCAGAGTCGTTGCCGGCCAGCAATGCTCGTTCCGAGCCGGTGTCGTTTCCGAGTGGGGGTGCGCATCCAACACACGTAACGATTAAGGGCTCGCAGCATCACGCACCGGCGCACTCGGCGAGTCCGGCCACAAGCACTCAATTGAACGGCTGCCTTACTCAGGACGGCCAAATGCCAAGACTCACGTTGCTTCACTCCCGTCAAGTCTATCGACTGCAGGGGAGACCAATGCTGCTCAACGAGAGTCCCTTGCTATTTGCAAAAAACATCAATTCGCTTGTGCATGTGACCGGCCGCATGACGGGGATGGTGGACACCTACAATGCTGATCGCTCTCCGGTATTCGAGGTAAGTGCGGTTGATCAGCTGGCGCCCAGCTGCAATGTCACCGAATCTCTTGGGCAATTGCGTCGGGCCAGAAAGAGGCAGGCACAGGAGCAACAGGTCACGAGTGTGAGCGCGAAAATGACAAATCAGGTACACATGACCGATATGGCCTTTGTTCCTGCAACTGTCGAGGTAACCGTGGGCCAGCAGGTTGCGTGGCAAAACACATCGAGTGCCGTTCACAACGTAGTTGACGATGCTTCAAAGGCGTTAGACAAGACCGATGTGGCGTTACCAGTTTCGGCGAAACCTTTCGATTCTGGATACCTGCAGCCGGGACAGAGCTTCACTCGCGTTTTCACCCAGCCCGGCATCTATCGTTACGTGTGCACACTGCATGAAGGAAACGGAATGAAAGGAGTGGTCGTAGTTAGACCGGGCACATATGTTGCGCACACCCGTGGAGGCAGTGCTTTGCCCAGAAACACTGATAGATAGGAGGATCGTCAATGTCAAGCATGCAAGAAATCTCAACAGCATTTGATATGCGCGGCCATATGTTTCGCGCCAAGCGCCAAAAAGGCCGACGTCGAAGCCAGGGAGTTCCTGCGCCGCCAGATGACTGCTCACGTTGGCACGGTGGACGCGCACGGCTGGCCCTATGTCGTCCCGCTGGTCTACGTCTATGAAGATGGCGACTTTCTCTATCTCCACACCGGAGCACACCAAGGTCATTTCCTTACGAATGTTCAGCGCGATCCACGGATCTGCGTTGAGGTGTCTGACATCGGCCCATTACATAAAGGCAAGCGTTTCGCATGTGATTCGGCGCTCGTTTATTCAAGCGTGATCGTCTTTGGGCCGGTCCGTATCCTCTATCACGATCGCGAGAAGAAGTCGTGGTTTCTGGATCGGCTCTTAGCAAAACATGGCGATCCATCATGGTCGTTTGAGCCCGGTTATCCGCTGATCGACCAGATCATCTTGTATGAACAGAAGATTGAGATTCTCACCGGGAAACGCAGCAGTGGTTTACGCCACTGATACAGGCTGCCGGGAGCAGCCCCCACAAACATGCATGGCACAAAGGTTGTAAGGTGCTGAGCAGCCCGTACGCTGATGCAAGAAAAAGCATGACGAACGTAAGTCGCAATGGTACGTGCGGTCCATTGCCCATGCGCACTGATGGACAGAAACTCAAAGCGACAGTTAAGCGCTACTTGCCTTTTGGCTGGTTCGCGAAGTCAAAGGAGGAGTCGATGCAGGGTAACGGCAAAGTACACGGCAACGGTAACCGCACGCAGTTTTTCGAAATCGGGAGCTTAACCAATCCGCAGATTCGAGACACTTTTGATTTTCCTGAGAGCAGGAGTACAGCATTAAGCGAAGACCGGCTGCAAGCGATCATCGCAATGCTACTCGTAGAACTCGGCTTAGACATCAAGTCCGAGCATTTTCGAGATACACCGAAGAGGGTTGCACGTTCTTATCGCGAGTTTACGCGCGGATATCAGGTTAATCCCGCAGAGATTCTCAAGACTTTTGCGTCACGTAGTCGCGAACTGGTCGTCGTGTCTGATGTGAAATTCTTCTCGCTCTGCCCGCACCACCTGCTGATTTACGGAGGCAAAATTCATTTCGGTTATGTACCGGACGGCCGTATCGTTGGCATCTCCAAAATTCCTCGCCTAATTCAGGCATTGGCAGCGCGGGCGGTTGTTCAGGAAGAGTTGGTGGCCGATATCGCAGATGCCTTCATGTCAGTAGTCAAGCCGTTGGGCTGTGCAGTCAACGCCATTGGGAAACACGACTGTGTTGCCGCCCGGGGTGTGCGCAGCGCGGAAGCGAAGATAACGACGCTCGCCCTGCGCGGAATCTTTTCGGAAGATCAGAACTATTCCCAGAAGTTCTACCAAGACATTGCACACAACGGCCATTGCGTGCGTTGACGAATGAAAGATACGGATCGAAACGAGGTTTTATGTCGCAAGCAGAGATTGCAGGAGGGCGAATCACCTCTTCAGGTGAGTTGCCGAAAAAGGGACTCCGATTCCCGAATTTTGAACTGATGGCGGATTCTGGACGCACGATGCGAGTATCGGATTATCGCGACGGTTCGAACCTGGTGCTTATATTCACCGATGATCGGAGTGCAACGGCAAAACTGTTGGCCGAAATCGCCCGGGCTTACGACCAGCTCAAGAACGAAGAAGCGGATATCATCGCTGTCGGCGGATGTTCGAGAGAGGAATGCGCCCGAATCAGAGGACAACTGAGACTTCCGTTCGCGGTGCTGGCGGATGAGGATGGCCGCGTTCATCGCCAGGTCGGCGCAAGTGATGAGCAAGGCCATGCTGCCGCCGCGCTATACGTGACCGACCGCTATGGTGAAATCTTCGCTATATACCGGACGCGTGATGGCCAGGCACTGCCCACTGCCACCGAGATCCTGAACTGGCTGGAGTTCGTTAACAGCCAGTGTCCAGAATGCGAGCCACCCGAATGGCCCGTTTAGTCTTGAGGAGGTATCGATGACGACAGTTACACCCGTTTACACACCGACCTTGAGGGGCCGGGAGGAGATTGCTGAAGGCACAATGGCCTTTCACATTACCAAACCCGCCGATTTTCAATTTCGAGCGGGACAATCGATCGATCTCAGCCTGATTGATCCTTCTGAAACCGATGCCGAGGGAAACACCCGCGCTTTCTCGCTGGCGAGTGCTCCGTTTGAAAAGGAGCTGATGATTGCCACACGTATGCGCGATACCGCATTCAAGCGCGTATTGCGCAGTGCGCCTTTGGGCATGAGCCTCAAAGTTGAAGGGCCGAGTGGCTCATTTGTCCTTCACCGGAAAGTCGAAAAGCCAGCGGTGTTCCTGGCTGGCGGAATTGGAATTACGCCTTTCTTAAGCATCATCCGGCAAGCCACACATGAGAATGCACCTCAGCAGTTGTATCTCTTTTATTCCAACCGGCGCCCGGAGGATACCGCTTTCCTCGAGATCTTGGCGCAGATCGCAAAGCAGAACCCAAATTTTCAATTAATCGCGACGATGACCGAAATGGACAAGTCACGCCGCGAATGGCAGGGTGAGAGGAGCTTCATCAATGGGGAGATGCTGAGGAAATATCTCCCCTCGTTGCAGGGGCCCATTTACTACATCGCCGGGCCGCCTGCGATGGTCACGGACATGCGGCGCTTGCTCACTGACGCTGACGTGGATGAAGACGACATTCGCACCGAGGAGTTTTCGGGATACTGAAGAGTCGGTGGGCCCAAAAGCGACGGATCAGACCAGCTTTCGATGTATCGCATTCATAACGGCTTCTAGTCGGTTATGAGTTCGAAGTTTCTGGTTGATGTGGTGGAGGTGGTTGCGCAGTGTTTGCGTGCTGATGCCAAGGGACTTTGCTACGGACCGAGAACTCTTGCCATCGGCAAACAGCCGGAGAATCTGTTTCTCTTGATCCGATAGAGGAGCGATTGGCGATGGCCGCCCGGCCGTTTCCCCGATGTCCGCAAGCTGATGTGAGAGATCCAGCATCTTCTGCGCGAGTGCTTCCGTTTTCTTTTGCTCACTAATCTCGTGGGCAAGATGAACGATGAGGCGTCTACCCGTCCTCGGATTCTCCCACACAATCGTGGACATGTTGATCCAAAGCCGCCGTCCTGAACGCGTGTTTACGCTCATATCAAAATTTGGAATCTCGTGGTCCTTGCCAGCGCAATCGATTACGCTGCAACCCTCATGGCAAACGCGGGTGCCGAGCGGCCCGATCCCTTGCAGCACTTCGTAGCATGTCTTGTGCAGTACCTCCGTCGCCGGATATCCCAGGTGTTTCTCCGCAGCTTTATTCCAGAACTGGATTTCACCATCTTCGGAGAGCACAAAGGCCGTATCCGCAGTACGCTCCAGGAAGGCAAACAATTCGCTCTCGAGCATGCTCGATTACTTCTCCCTAAGTGTCGTAACAGGCCATTATAGGCGGTTTAGATGCACTCCTTCAAAAAGCGCCCGAGGACCCGTCTTTTCAAACCCTGTTCCCCGGTACGTATGTTCCATCGAGACTCAACAGACGATCCATTGCGGAATTGTTTCAGCGGTTAGACATTGGAATTGAGTGGAGGTGTGTATGCCGACAATGATCGCAAGCCAAAAGACAAGCTCTCATAGGAAGGCGCTCTCTCAACGTTTGCTGCTCGTTGTCGACGGGACATCCGCTTCTGAGCGCGCCGTCCACTATGTGGCCGATGTTCTCGGGGGCCGTCGCGGATTTCGCGTTATCTTGGCCGCACTATTGCCAGTGCTGCCCGCGCATTTACTGGAGTTCGGCGGAGCTGAGAACCCCGTCACCGAAGCCAAGCTCGAAAACGAACTCAGGCAGGAGCAACACCGATTCATCAGGCTGGCAAAACAGCAAGCTCGGACGACTCTTGTGCGAATGCGTGCCGAGCTCCGCAAGGCAGGCGTCGTCTCAAATTCTGTAATGATTCGTTTTTCTGATCCATTGCGTCAGCACGGCGCTGCGGAGGAGCTCCTGGAGATGGCACGCCAACACAAGTGCTGCACCATCGTTCTTGGGCACCGAACCCATTCTCGGTTTCGGGAACTGTTGCAGCGCGATTTGGCAGAACAGGTGGTTGGACGGGGAGCAGGATTCAGCTTCTGGATTGTCGAGTGACCGGGGCTGGCTCCTCTAGCGTCGAAACAGATCACCAATGGCCTGCTTTATCGCCCGGCTGCGGAGTCATTCGGCAGCACGAATGCGCCCATTTCCAATGGATAACTCCGAATCGTGATGAGACCTATTCTACATCTAATAAGATAGCGGGGATTCAGTTGGCGGAGTGCTCAAACGAGAGGACAGAGGGCGGCGCAAATTGTTCCGATTACAGGAGAGCGAAGATGATTCAAGTCAAGCGGGTCTACGAACAGCCCAGCACTGATGATGGTGCGCGTTTCCTTGTCGAGCGCCTGTGGCCTCGTGGTGTGAAAAAAGAACATCTGCGGATCGATGACTGGTTCAAGGAGGTTGCGCCTAGCAGCGAGCTCCGGCAGTGGTTTCAGCACGACCCAGCGAAGTGGAACGAGTTCCGCCGCCGGTATTTTCGTGAATTAGGAAACAATCCTGATGCCTGGCAGCCGCTCGTTGCGCGGGCCCGCCGAGGCCGGGTGACGCTCGTATACAGCGCCCACGACACTGAGCACAACAATGCGGTGGCGCTGAAAGAATTCCTCGACCAGGAGATCGGGAGAAAACTCGCGGGTAGCAAAGCCGCCTAAAGCGCCTGCCCCTCTGCTGAGGCAAGACATAATGACAATTGCACCGGAAATGCCCGCGTTTCCAGATTTGCGTGGCCAAATGTTTCGTGCGAAGCGGCAGATGTCCGATGCTGACGCCAGCGAATTTTTTCGGCAGCGACGCGCAAGGGCATGAGTGTGCGGCGGTGTGTATCACAGATCGCTTTGGCGAAGTCAATCATTGTTATTGGTGACGCAACGCCCGAATGAAAGGATGACATTCGATGACAACCGGAGCCAACACGCGAACTGGACGTGAACATGAGGTAGGGATTCTGGCGGCACCGCTGTTGACGTTCGATCTTGACCGCGAGATTCAGCAATTACGCTCAGAAGGGCGATGGCAGTCCGGACACACAGCGAAGACACTCGTCAAATTTCCAAATTTTCGCGTAGTGCTGGTGGTCATGAAACCGGGTGGGCGACTGGAAAAGCATCGGACTGAGGGGCGCATCTCCGTCCAAGCTCTTGCTGGGCGAATCAGCTTCAGGACGGGCGAGCAATCCGTAGACCTCTCTGCCGGTCAAATGCTCACTCTCGAACATGACATTCCGCATGACGTTGAGGCAACGGCGGAGAGCGCGTTTTTACTGACCATCGCTTGGCCGGTTGTTTCCTCTCTCGATCAACTGAATGGGGCGTAAAGCAGCGAATTTGAGCGGCTACTTCTGAGCTTTAGATAAATGTTTAGAGTGGGCTGCGAATATAGAGCGGCAGAAGTTGTTTCCTCCGACTCAAATCAATGAGCAAGGTTGGCGATCGGGTCATTTAAGAGGCTGTAAGAGGTAAACCGCTCTGAGCTGTCTTGGCGCTGCGAACACCTTTGCGCATAGCGATACCGTGAGCAGATCTCGGCGAAATCCGAGTCGGTAAAAAGATGCTGACGCAGGTAGCGTGTCTCGAAGGGTTATCTGTGCTGCGCAAACTGATTAGACCACCATTCTTGAGGACGATTGCTTTGCTGACCCACAACCCAAGCCCGCTGCCCCTTTGAATTTTTGTGGAAAAGAACGGTTCAAAGGCCCGCTTCCGCTGCTCTGGACTCATGCCGTGACCGTCATCAAGAATCGAAATACGGCAACCTGAGCGGCCAAAGTTCTGCCAATCCTTGCTCCGGCATACGCGCACCCGAATCTGACTCGCGTCCGACTCGAACGAATTTCCAAGAATGTTCTCCAAGACCTCATGCGTCTCGCGAATCGGCAGTGCTAGAGTGCCCTGCCACTCGAAATCACAGACAATCTTCGGTTTCGTCAGAGCAAAACGATCGCTCACCGTCTGGATGACGTCGTTGATCAGGTCGTAAGGGTCCACCGCAATCGGATGCTCAGTGTCTTTGTAGAAGCCGAGCGCTAATCGCGTTATGTGCCCCAACCGCGACAATTCAACTTCAGCTATATCAGCAAACTCTCTCGCACGAGCAGGGAGCGTTTCTTTGCACAGCAGGTACACCGAACTGGTCACCGCAGCGAGCGGATTGTTGACTTCGTGGGCCACTGTCGCCAGCATGTCGGTTGCCGCGATCAGCCGTTCTCTTTCGACGGCGACCTCCTCAGCTCTTATCTGATCTGTTACATCGTTTGAAACGCTTCCGACGAATGCCTGCTGCGCCTCGTTCACGAATGTGAAAGTCGTCGTCAGCCAATAGCGTTCCCCGTCAGGCAGATCGATCTTGTTAATGAATTGACGAGGTGTACCAGACTTGAATGCTTCCTCGTCCTGCTCCTGCAACTCTGAAACGACATCCGGCAGCTCACTCTGCTGCCGTTCGAGCCCTAGCAGGCGACGAGCCGCCTTGTTGAAGTACACATACCGTCCGCCGCGTTCGCGCAAGTAGCTGAAGCCGGGCCGATTGTCCATGAACAGTTGGAATAGTTTTTGCGCATCACGCAACTTGCCCTCTGCCGCCAGTTGCTCTTGCAAGCGCCGTTCCGCTTCCGCGTACGCTTTTTTGCGGGCACGCGTCAGCAGCACGATTCCAAGGGCTGCCGCCAAATAAGAGAAGAACCCCGCAGCATCGTTTATGTCATGAAATCCCCACTGATACCGCGGCGGAACAAAGCACCAGTATGCAATCACTGCGCCCAAGCCGGTGGATATCAGTGCCGGACCGACTCCTGCAAATAAGCCAACCAATGCAACCGCCACGATAAACGTGATGTAGGGCATTTGATTACCTAGCCAGGGATCTATTGCGAAACGGAGGCCAAACCCGAACAGCGCACTCAGAGCAGCCAGCCAGTAGGGGCTCATTCGAAAGCGCCACCGAGGAAACAAAAAGCGTAACGCTCGCTGCAAAAAGCGGGATGCGGTTGTTTCTAGGCTTCGTTCGGAAAGCTCAACGGACGATGCTGAGGAATTGGAAGACATAAACGGGGCGCAGTTTGAGCGATCACGCGAGCGTTGTGGCAAAAAAGCTGGGCTCGCTTCCGACACTTAGCCTAGCTTCCTCCAATCGACACAGTCAATGCTGTTGAAATGGTGCAATGCAGAGCCGCCCTGCGGCCAACATAAACGTTGGACTGGATCAGTACATGGGCGCAATCCAGTATCGGTCTTCTCCAGCGCTACGCGGCCGAAGGGCAGGCCTCGGTGCTGATCCGGCAGCGACTATCCGCCGGGCACATACGGCGCGAAAGTTTCAGCAAGATCAGCATCGTTGCTGTGCATTGCAACGTGCATGAAGCCCTCCTCGCTAGTTGCTACTGATTTCAATGTAGGCGATGCGAGTAGTTAATAAAATTAGATAAATTTTAATGTTCTGATCATGCTTCGTTAAGATATGTCGGCGGCAAAGTAAGTATGGAATGGCTGAATTATCAGCATCTGCTTTACTTCTGTACTGTCGTGCGAGCCCGGCAGCAATCAGAAAGCAAGCGAACAGCTGTGGGTTTCACCGCCGGTGCACAAGGCTAGCACGGGCATGAGTTCCGTTCAGCAACTCAGGTGTCGAGGTTGTATCGGGTCTGCGCAACAACGTAGAGTCTTCGCCAAACCAGACGATTGATGACGACGACAACGGCGGCCATCAGGACAGTCGAAGCGATGAGTAAATTGTAGTTGCCCGAATCGGTCGCACGGCTGATCGTCGCTCCTAGTCCAATCGTCGAGAATGTCTGCCCCTTGAAATGGAAATATTCCGCGATGATGCTGGCGTTCCAGGCGCCTCCAGATGCTGTCACTAGGCCGGTAATTAGGTAAGGAAAGATGCCAGGCAGAATCAGCTTGCGCCACCTGGCGGCAGAACCGAACTTGAACACGGCGGCGGCTTCCTTCAAGTCGGTGGGAATCGCGATCGCGCCCGCGATTACGTTAAACAGAATGTACCACTGCGTTCCGAGCAGCAGCAGAATCACAGAAGCGACGCCAAGCCCACCGCCCAGGCGGATCAGCACCAGCAGCACAATTGGGAACAATGCGGTTGCTGGAACAGAAGCCGCAATCTGCGCCAAAGGCTGAGCCACACGCGACAGGCGGGGACTGAACCCGATGGCAACACCGGCGGGAATAGTCCATGCCGCGCCGAAGAGCAAAGCTGCGTTGACTCGGACAAATGTGACTAGCACTCCAACTCCAAGCTGGCCGAACTCTGCACGGTCGAGGCCCGCGAGCATGATAGCGGCACGCGCCACCGCGTACGCGATGGCTGCAAGGAATGCGCCAGCCAAGGACCGGAGCAGCCATGTCTTTGACCAATTACTTCGCTGTTTCTGCGATCCAGGCGTTGCGGGACCGCTGGCGAAGCGAACCGATATCCGCTCGGAGAGCGCTGAGACAGCTTTCTTGCGCACACGCGACAGGATTCGAGAGTGCCTCACTAATTCGAAAAACCATGATTTGGGCGATTCGCTACTCTCGACCTGCTCCATCTTGAATTTTTCGCCCCAAGCAATGACGGGCCGCCACACCAGCTGATCAAGGAGCACGATCACGGCGACCATGACGCCCACACCCCAAAGGATCGCCTCGGTATCGCCAGCGCTGGCTGCCGTCTGCAGGTACGAACCCAGGCCTGGCAGCCGGAAATCGCGGTCGCCTAACACAAACATCTCGCAAGCCATGAGAAAGAACCAGCCACCCGCGACCGACATCATGGAATTCCAGATGAGCCCAATGGCGGCTGACGGTAGCTCGATGTCGCGGAACCGCAGCCAAGGATTGAAGCTGTAAACTCGCGCAGTTTCGCGCATCTCCTTCGGAACGCTTTTCAGCGAAGCATAGAAGCTGAACGCCATGTTCCAGACCTGGCCGGTAAAAATGAGCAGAATCGCGCCGAGCTCGACCCCCAATTGACGTTGCGGAAATAGGGCGACCATTGCAAGCATGACGCCGGGCAGAAAACTCAGCACCGGTATCGACTGCAAGATGTCCAGCAGTGGAATCATAAATCGTTCTGCCGTGGCGTTGTACGCGGCGATGTAGCCATAGGCGAGAGTGAATACGAAGCTGAGCAAATACGCGATTAAGATTCGCAGCAGCGAGTAACCGGCATAGGCAGGAAGCGCCCACGGGCTACGGTCGATTTCAACTTTCGATGTAAGGGGACCCAACCACGTGCGCGCTACTGTAATGAGGCCATAGAACAGGGCCAGGCCGGCCGCGAAGAGGATCAGGTCAATGATGCGCGGCCATGTGCGTAACGGGAGCAACGACCACGGTCCGCCCCTCAGAATTCGCGCGCTCTTTTCCGCAATACGCTTGTTCACTCAGTTGAACCCTTCGGTTCCGCTCCGCCATCGGTTAGAACAAGGCGGCCTGTCTCGGAGTCGTAGTCAAAGATTTCAGCGTATCGGCCCCAATTGAGCGCGGTATCAAGCTGACGCTGCACTTCCGCTTCGGTGAAGTGCTCGTCCAGCATGTCATGAAAGAATTCCTCTTCCATCGTGTGGTCTGACCGCGAACGCAGTGTGTTCTCCATGACCCGTAACAGCGCGATATTGTTCACTGCGGCCTCGCGGAAGATCACCTTTCGAGTGAGGATGTCCGCTTCGGCGAACGCCTTGCCCTTAGGTGTGATCTCAGCATCGCCTTCCTTCAGCGAAGCAAACCCCAGCAGTGCCGCAGCTTCAACGGTTGGCAGCAGATCATCAACCTCCATGTTCAGCTCGTCCGCCAGGTGATAGAGGTCATCGCGTCCGCCACGATCCGCCAACAGTTCCAAAAACCCGCCGATGCCGCCCGGCAGCGCATGCGGGAGCATTTGATACTTTTTCTTTCGGCTTGGCGTGGGCTGAGGTAGCGGAGGCGCTTCCGCTTCAGGACGCGTCATCACCGTGTAGATGTAGTCCACGAACTGCGTAAAACGCGCTGTTTTTCGGTCTCGTGGTTGAGGCAAATCGATCTGAAAATCCGCACGGATGTGACCAGGATTGCGACCGAGGACGATAACCCGGTCTGCGAGTAGGACCGCCTCTTCGATGTTGTGCGTAACCATGAAGATGGTGCTCGTAGGCATCTTCTTGTTGAGCCAGAGTTCCAGAAGCTCCCCGCGCAGGTTCTCGGCGGTCAGCACATCGAGAGCCGAAAACGGTTCGTCCATGAACAGCACTTCCGGTTCGACGACCAGGGCCCGCGCGAAACCCACCCGCTGCTTCATGCCGCCGGAAAGCTCTTTCGGGTAAGCGCCCTCAAAGCCGTCAAGGCCTACGGTGTCGATCATCCGCAAGGCGCGGCGGTGGCGCTCGATTGCAGGCATACCGCGCGCTTCCAATGGCGCTTCCACGTTCTCCAGCACCGTTAGCCACGGAAAAAGGGCGAAGTTCTGGAACACGATGGCGACGTTCGGAATTTGGCCGTCTAGCGCTTGGCCGTGCCACAGCGCCTCACCTGCGGAAGGCGGCGCGAGACCGGCAAGAATTCGAAGTAAAGTGGACTTGCCCGACCCTGACGGTCCTAAAAGGGCAACGATGGTTTCGGGATAGATGGCGAGATCGGTAGGCGCAATGACTTCAATCTTCCCGCCCTCGGGCTGAACGAAGCACTTCTCGACTGCCCGAGCTTCGATAATAGCGCCGGCCACCGTCTCTCCTCGCGCTCCACAAATTCTCCTGCTTAATGTGGCATTCTATCCGACTCGCCATCTTGGGTGATTTCGCAGCAATGCGCAAGATTCGGTGGTGTAAAGCCTCCGATGCAGCGCGTTTGCGCTGCATCATTGGCGCGCACGCCGCCTCTTCTTGGAAGGCGCTTGTCCGTCGTCCACCGCGATGGGAAGAGATTGCTGCTCCCCCTGGGCGGCACTGTTGCAGCGCGAGCGAATCTCGATCCAGATCAACAATGCAATTGCAATGGCTGTCAATCCGCCAACGAGGATGTGGGAAGCATCCATGATCTTCGATACTCCTTTTAATGTAGTGAGCCGGCCGGGACGACTGAGCTTGGCCGCAGTTGCGCGCTGCGGGCGTGCTCGAAGTCTTCGTCTTGGCTTTGCACGCCCGAGCGATGACAAATCACGCGGCGATCTTCCGTCTGGGGCGAATACCGTAATCGCAGCGCTCGCACGTTACCACCTCACGCATTTTGCTGGGCGGCACCATCTGCATATGCCCGCAGATCGGACACTCCCGCTGTAAAAGTCTCCTGGTCGTAAATGCTGCCACTGCGAACTGAAACACCATGTTTCCTCCTAAGCTGCCCGCCGCGCTTGGCGGGTCTGTTGCATCCGTCGGATATCGTGCAGTTGCGGTTGTCGCCCTAGGCAGCTGCCCCGGCTGCCTCGGGCTGGTACTCCACGTTCAGAATGCGGAAGCGGCGCAGTCCTGACGGAACTCGCCACTCGACAGTAGTTCCCGCCCCATATCCGAGTAGCGCCGTACCTATCGGAGCCAGGACGGAGATTCGGTTATTGGCTACGTCTGCGTCCTTCGGGAAGACGATCTGGTACGCAAGTTCGTGGCCGCTGTTCAGATCTCTTACCCGCACACGTGAGTTCATGGTCACCACATCGCGTGGGACCTCACCAGATCTCACGACAACGGCCCGCTCCAGTTCTTGTTCCAGATCATCAAGGTGCTCGGCATCGCGGTGACGGAACCGTCTTGACGATTCGATCAATCGCTGCAGGCGCCCGTAATCCGCTTCAGTGATCACGACGTTCTTGGCTTTCACCACTGTTCCTCCTTCTGATACAAACATTTTTCGGCCGTGCTGCCGGGCTACATCGCTTTTATTTGCGACGCCTGGCGGTTACGCACGGTGAAGATTCGCTTGAAATCCCACAGTCGCACCGGATAGCGGTGTGGATCGAGGTCACGCAAGAACGGCCTGTTCCGCACGTGCCGCGGATGAGCAGTAATGCGGACGTAGTGCAGTCCCAGCCGTCGTCTCCGCTCAATCGCCGTCACTTCCACAGCATTAAGCCCTCTCTCGTCCACAGCGCGCGCGATTTTTCGAAGGGCGTTCGCGAACGTTTTCCGCGGATCCAGGCCAATGGCTGATGCCTCCACCGCCGGCACCATAAAGAAGAACTGCCAGCCCGCGTCGCGCAGTTTGCGTTCGACAGCAAAGCCATCGTCTCCGCGAACAAGATCCCAGCCACCTACCGGAGTCAGCTTCACCACTAACGTAGGTGGAAGGACCGTGCCCCTCTTGAACAACACGCTTCCCGCAGTGAAGTATTTGGGAGGCGCGATCAGCCTGGGTTTGAGTTGAGGCGGCGGTTTGGCCGCCACCTCCATGGATCCAGGCGCAGGAACACGCCCGATTCGCTTTCCTGATACAGCTTGGTTCACAGTCTCATCTCCTTTTCCTACGCTGCTGTTACGGCCAGGCGCTGCGCCCGGCGGTCACGGACAACTGGTCGCGCCGTCCTCTTCTTCATGTAGTCGCGAACCACGAGAACTGGGCACGGCGCCCGGCTAATCACTTCCAATGCCGTTGCACCAGGACTGTCTTGCGTCACCGCGTCCATTCCCGTAAGTCCAATGACGACTAGGTCGGCATGCAGTTCCTCGGCCGCCTGCACGATCTTCTTCCCCGGCCGTCCGAACTCAACCCGAGGATCGACCTCGCACCACACGGGCAGTTCCGCGGGAATCAGCTCCTCCATCCACGCGCGAAACGGCCTTTCCAACCGTTCGCGCTCCGATTCAGTCCAGGCGCCGACGCCATCGACCACATGCAACAGCGTGATCCAGGACTGGTATTCCTGAGCCCAGGAAAACGCATGCTGCGCTGCCGCCAGAGCGTGCGGAGAGAAATCAGTCGCATGCAGGATGGTGGCCGGCTCCGCCCGCACAGGTACTCCGCTCTCAACCGCCGGCCCGATCACCATGACCGGGCAATCCCCGCTGCTAAGCACGTGTTCCAGCGTGTTGCCGAGCGCTCGGTTGCTCGACGTCTCGGCGCGCCCAACGCTGACGACGATCAGGTCAAAGTCGTGCCGGTCCGCCAATTCGCGTAGACGCGCACTCATGAAGTCGGTGTCCACGGCGACTTGGCGCGCGGCTACCTCGAACACCAAATCACGCCACGACTCCCGAAAGGCGCCGCCCTGCGGAACCTGTGTAAGCTTCTGAAACGTGTGTGTCGTCACCGGATGCACGACGTGCATCCGCGCGCCATGCTCGCGTGCCAAACCAAGCGTGTACGGCACGGCGACGTCGGCCCAGGGTGGATAGTCGGTTACCAGCAGAATTTTCTCTAGCTGAATGCGTGATGGTTTCTCCAACAACAACATGCGAATGAACCTCCCGTATTGCTCACCTGCGTGCCACCGCAGGTGGCGTTTTTCGGTAATGGTTGTCAACCAGAGGGCAGGATCATCACCAGCCCACTAAGCACCGCTAGGCTGGCGATGGTTGCCAGCACCACCCGGACGGTGTGCCCCTTCAAATACTCACGTTCCAAGCTATGCAGCCGTTCCCAACTGTGAAACCGCACGATCTTTTCTCTCCTTTCTCTGATTGGGTGTTGTTATTTCTTCCGGTGCTACGCTGCTGCCCTGACTGACTCGTGGCTTCTCCGAAGAGCGCGCACACGCTGGAGTTCGCGGCCAAAAAGCCGCCCGACACGTCCAGCGGCCCGGTCGACCGCGGAAAACAGGTCAGCGTCGGTCTCCTGGACAGCAACTCTGCCAAACGGCATCAGTTCGGTGCTGATCCGGCATTCGTGCTCGTTGGCGTTACGTGATACGCGAACCGTGACGTGTCCCACACGATCGCCAAAGCGTCCCAGTGCGAACCGCAAGCGCCGTTCGATGTAGCCTTTGAGCACTTCAGCGGTATCCGTAGTCTGAATACGAAACTCGATATGCATCGATTCCCTCCACCATCTGTTTCATCTAGGCCTAATATAGGGACGATGCAGGTGTAATAAAACTACATAAGGGTGCATACGTCGTTAACATTTAATTAAGTTGGCAGACCGGAAGGAAACGCTGAATGGAATGGCTCAACTATCATCACTTACTGTATTTCTGGACCGTCGTGCGAACCGGCAGCATTCATAAGGCAAGCGAACAGCTGCGGGTTTCACCGCCGGCGATCAGCGCACAACTGAAGCTCCTGGAAGATCAACTCGGGGAAAAACTGCTCACCCGCTCGGGCCGTCGCCTTGTCTTAACGGAAATGGGAAGGACGGTTTTCAGTTACGCCGAGGACATCTTCACTCTGGGCCGGGAGTTGATGGACGTTGTAAAGAATCGCCCCATAGGTCGTCCCTTGCGGCTGGACGTGGGCGTGGTTGATGTCATGCCTAAGGTCGTCGTTCAGACGCTGCTTGAACCGGCTCTGCACTTGCGAGAGCCAGTCCGTATTGTTTGCCGCGAAGCGACCTCTGACCTGCTGCTCGGTCGGCTCGCCACTCACGAACTAGATGTCGTGCTGTCGGATTCTCCTATCGATCCGTCGGTAAAGATACGCGCGTACAGCCACCTTCTGGGTGAATGTGGCGTAGTTTTCGTCGCTGGTCGAAAGACGGCGGCACGCTATCGACGCAGTTTCCCCGAATCCTTGAATGGCGCACCCATGTTCTTGCCGACCGACAATACGGCTTTCCGGCGCAATCTTGATTTCTGGTTCGAATCCAAGGCGATCCGGCCCGCTATTATTGGAGAATTCGAAGACTACGCGTTGCTGCGCGCCTTTGGGGAAACCGGAACGGGCGTTTTCCCCCTCCCGTCGGTAGTCGAAGCTCAGCTTCGCAAGCAGAAAGGGCTGAAGACGATTGGGGTGACCAACGAAGTTCGAACGCATTTTTACGCCATCAGCGCCGAACGAAAGCTGCAACATCCCGCAGTGCTCGCCATCCGCAATGCCGCCAGGCAGGAGTTGTTCAGCTAGGGTAGAGTGATCCGCGGAATGCCGACCCGATTCAGCGGCACCAAGGATACCGCGGGATAATTGAGCTGCTGGGTTAATTTTGTGGTTTTGGAAGCGAGCTCCGTTTTCACGGCGATCTCGATTTCCAGCGGAATGGCACACGCGAATGAATGGCGGGGACGACGAGACTCGAACTCGCGACCTCTGCCGTGACAGGGCAGCGTTCTAACCAACTGAACTACGTCCCCGCGGACGTGGAAAGCGCCAGAAGCCCGGCGCTTACGAAGAAAGAACTGAAAGAATTATACATGGTGGGCCGCTGAACTGTCGCGGCGTACGCGCCTTGCCGCGAACATGGACCCGTTGCATCTGGACCATACAGAGTCAAATTTCCCAGCCAGAGTACAAGCCATTCCATGCCCCCGCGCGGTCGCCGTCTTTCGTAATAATTTTGTCATCCGTTTCTTGCCACCGGGGACGGTAGAATACCCATGCCGTGTCCGTCGTCCTCGAATACGAAGGCATCACCAAAGAATACCGAAGCTGGCTCTCCGGGCGTGCGGTTCACGCGCTGGCCGATTTTTCTCTGAAAGTTGAGGCTGGAGAGATCTTCGGATTCCTCGGACCGAATGGGGCGGGGAAGACGACCGCCATCCACCTGGCCATGGGTTTCATGCGCCCTACCCGCGGACATGGTCGCATGCTGGGCAAGCCATTCGGCGACGGCCACACGCGGCGTCGTGTCGGTTTCCTGGCGGAAAACGTCGCTCTTTATCATCGCCCTGCCGGCCACCTCGTACGCTTCTATGGCGCGCTGAGCGGCATGAGCGGCCATCGCCTGCGGGAGCGGACACGCGACGTGCTTGAGGCGGTTGGTCTGCTTTCCGAAATCAATCGCAATGCCGGAAAATTTTCCCGCGGCATGTTGCAGCGCGTCGGCCTGGCTCAGGCCTTGGTCAACGACCCCGACTTGCTCATCCTGGACGAGCCAACGTCCGCGCTCGATCCCCTGGCCCGCGTCACCGTCCGCGAATTGCTGCTGGAACAGCGCAACGCGGGCAAGACCGTTTTTCTCAGTTCGCACCTGCTCTCGGAAGTCGAAACCGTGTGTGACCGCGTTGCCGTCCTTCACGGCGGACGGTTGGTGCGCCTGGGACGGACTGCGGACCTGCTGGAATCTCATGGCGAAACGGAAGTGGTGGCACGTGGCATTGATACCAGCCTCTTTCCTGGCTCCACGCCGAATAATGGCGTCGTCAGCTTTGAGGTAGCGCTCTCCGGCCAGCGCGCCGCGCTCGAGCGCATATGGGCAGCCGGTGGCGAGGTTGTCAGTGTCAATCCCAAGCGCCGGTCGCTGGAAGAGATCTTCCTCGAGATTACGGCCGAGGCGGCGCAAAGGGGTTCCAACGGGAACGGGAATCGCACTAGCCTGGCTGATCGCGAGTCGAGTCGCGGAGAGCGGCGTTGAGACCCGTTCTCCTCATCGCCGGAAACTTCGTCCGTGAGCAGCGCTGGCCCATCCTTGTTCTGCTCGTGTGGGTGCTGGGTCTGGCGGTGATCGGCCTTTTCTTTGACGTCCGCGCCGCCCGCGACGACATTCTCCTCATCTTCAAGCAACTGGCGATTTATGGCGTCGCCTTCAGCGTGTTTTTTGGAGGCTCCGCCATTCACAACGAACGCAAGTCGCGCCGCATTCTCGCGGTGGTGTCGAAATCTGTCGGGCGTCAGCAATACGTGGCGGGATTGCTGATGGGCGTCGTCATGGCTTCCGGACTGTATTGCTTCGCCATGGGCATGACCGGCAGCTGGGTGCTGGGAAATGCGGGTTTTCCGGTGCAGCGCTTACTCTTTCTGATTTTGTGTCTGTTCACCGCATCGGTGCTGGCAGCCAGTGTGTCGGTGATGTTTTCGACCTTCTTCTTCAACCCGCTGCTGGCCACGGGCGCAACCGGTGTGTTTCTTAGCGCTCCGGTTTTTGCCATGCAGTTGCTGGGCAGCCAGTGGGGATATCTTCTGCCCGTTTACTCGCTCGTCGAGCTCTTTCTGAAGGCTAACTATGGTTACGCCCAGCAGTTCAACTGGAACCTCGTCCTCGTCGCCGGCGTCGAAACCGTGATGTTCTGGGTCGTCGCCTCCACCATCTTCGCCTTACGCGATATCGCCGTCGCCGTCGAATAGACTTCCGGCCCTATCTCTTCGCATTTACCTCAACAGCGCCGAAGCCGACTTGCTTGCATACTCCAGGATCTGCCCGGGCAGGACGCCGAGATAAATGGTCGCGATCAGGCTGATCGCAAGTGCCGTCGCGAGAGCTGGGGGAATCCGCATCACCGGCACTACCCCGCGTTCCTCGCGCATGTACATCACCACGATGATTCGCAAGTAATAATAGGCGCCGATGGCGCTATTGATCAGCCCGATGATGGTCAGCCCTACCAGATTCGCTTTCAATGCAGCGCTGAACACGTAGAACTTCGCGAAAAAGCCGCCAGTCACGGGAATCCCGATCAGCGACAGCAAAAAGATGGTGAGAATCGCCGCCAGCACGGGAGAACGGCGTCCCAGTCCGTGGTAGTCGTCGAGCGTGACGTAGCGCTCCCCGATATTGGCAAAATGGCTGACCACGGCAAATGCGCCCACATTCATCGCGGCGTAAGCGGCCGCATAAAACATCGAGGCGGAGATGCCGATCTGTGGCGCTGCAGCAAAAGCCACCAGCAGATATCCCGCGTGAGCAATCGACGAGTACGCCAGCAGGCGCTTCACATTATTCTGCACCAGCGCGCCGATGTTGCCGATGGTCATGGAAAGTGCCGCCGACACCCAGATCAACCAGAACCACCCCGGCGATGCCGCGCCAAACAGAATGCGCAGTAGGACCGCGAATGCCGCTGCTTTTGGCGCCGTGGACATGTATCCCACCACGGGCGCCGGCGCGCCTTCATAAACATCGGGAGTCCACACATGGAACGGCGATACCGCGACCTTGAATCCGATTCCCACGAACATCAGCGCCACTGCCACATAGGCCAATGTCGAAGGATGTGCCGCGCGCAGCACCTCGGCGATCGTGTAGATGCTAGTCGATCCGGTCGCTCCAAACATCAGCGCCACGCCGTACAGGAAAAATGCGGTGGCAAACGATCCCAGAAGGAAATACTTCAGCGAGGCTTCGGTGCTGGCGGCGTCGCGGAAGCGAAATCCCACGAGGATGTAGGTCGCAATAGAAGAAATCTCCAGCGCGATGAAGATCAGCACCAGTTCCACCGCCGACGACATCAGTGCCATGCCGACCGCGCCCATCAACACCAGTCCGTAGTACTCGCCGGCCCGTATCCGCTGCACATCCATGTATTCATAGGACGTCAGGATGACGAGCAGCACAACCACCGTGACCACCAGGTGAAAGAAGATGCTGAATGCATCCACCCGCACCATGCCGTAAAACGCCGTCCCCGGATACTGTGCTTGGAAAAAAGTTGCTACGATCGCGAGGATCGCCCCCGCCAGCCCAATCCCACCCAGGGGCTTCTGGTTCTTGCGTGGATCGAGCAGCGGGTCCACGATCATCACGATGATGCCGAAGATCGCCAGCACCAGCTCGGGAAGGACACGAATGTAGTCAACGCCGGGGATCATCGTCCCATCACCTGGCTCATCATTTGCGACATGGGCGCGAGCACCTGTCGCACCGCCGGTTCAATCGGATTCAGCCACAGCAGCGGGACTACACCCATCGCCAGCGCCGCCACTGCCGTCGGCCATAGCGCAACTTTTTCGCGGGTGGAAAGATCGGGCAGGCTCCGGTTCGTATCCTGCTTGATTTCGCCAAAGAATACGCGCTGATACATCCACAGCAGGTAGCACGCGCTCCAGATCACGCCCGTGGCCGCAAGAATTCCGTACAGCGCCTTCGCCTGGAATGCGCCGCTCAAGATCAGAAATTCGCCTACGAACCCGTTGAGCAGCGGCAGCCCCACCGACGACAGCATGATGAACATGAAGAATGTGGAGTAGACCGGCATCGGTGTCGCCAGGCCGCCGAATTCAGAAATCTCAAACGTGTGCCGCCGTTCGTAAAGGATTCCCACCAGCATGAACAGCGCGCCCGTCGAGACGCCGTGGTTCAGCATCTGGTACACCGCGCCGTCCACCCCCATCTGCGTGAAGCTGAAAATTCCCAGCACCACGAAACCCAGGTGGCTGATCGAGGAATACGCGACCAGTTTTTTTAGATTAGGCTGCACCATCGCGACCAGCGCGCCATAGATGATTCCGATGATTGCCAGCGCGATGATCCAAGGTGCATTTCGCCGCGCTTCCTCGGGGAACAGCCCGACATTGAAGCGTAACAGGCCATAGGTTCCCATCTTCAGCAGCACGCCCGCCAGCAATACCGAACCTGCAGTCGGCGCTTCCACGTGCGCATCCGGCAGCCACGTGTGGAAGGGAAACAGTGGCACCTTCACCGCAAAGGCAATGAAGAATCCCAGAAACAGCCAGATCGAAGCGCCCGCCAGTCCCGAGACCTGTCCGCCATGCAGCGCCGCCTGGATAGTCGTGAAATCGAAGCTCCCGGTATTGGCATACAGCCAGATGATCGCCCCCAGCATGAATACCGACGCGATCATCGTGTATAGGAAAAACTTCACGGCGGCATAGACCCGGCGCTCGTGCCCGTACATCCCGATGAGCAGCGCCATCGGGATCAGCGTGCCTTCCCAGAAGAAATAGAAGAGGAACAGGTCGAGGGCGACGAACACCCCCAGCAGCGCGGTTTCCAGCACCAGCAACAGGATGAAAAATTCCTTCACCCGCTCGTGCACTGACTTCCACGAAATCAATACGCACAGGGGCGTCAGGAATGTGGTCAGCAGTACCAGCCACATCGAGATGCCGTCAATCCCGAGGTGATAATGAATGTTGGGCGTGCTGATCCAGGGCACGTTCAGATCGAATTGAAACCCGCTCTGGCCCCGCTCGAAATGCCACGGCAGGTGCAGCGACACAACGAAATCCACCACCGACACCAGCAGCGCAAACCCGCGAATTTCCCGCGGACGCCGCGGAAAGAACAGCAGGAAAATCGCGCCGACCAATGGGATGAATGTCACCACCGTCAGGATCGCGGAATCGAGGCTGTAAGTCGTCATCGCAGTCCGCTCCAGATCATGTATACGACGACCAGCGCCGCCCCCGCCGCTACCCAGCCCGCATACGAGCGCACGTTTCCCGACTGCATGTGCCGCACGGTGTCGGAAACCTCGCGGGCGCCTCCGGCACTTTCGTTCACCGCGCCATCGATCGTCTTCACGTCAATGTCCTGCCACAGCACTTGCGTGGAAAAATAAATCAGCGGCTTCACCAACACCGTTGCGTAAATTTCATCCACATAGTACTTATCAAGGACCGTTCGGTAGAACCCGCCCAGTTGAACTGCAACGCGCTCCGGCAAGTCGCGCCGCCGGTGATACAGGTACCACGCCAGCAGGAATCCCAGGAACGCCGCGCCCACAGAAATTCCCGTGAACAGCAACTCGACGTTCTCTTCGGCATGTTGCGATGCGGCCTCGCCTCTCGGTTCTCCCGGCGTCGTGCCCGCCGGCATCGCCTCCGCGCTTACCTTGAACACTGGTGACAAAAAATGATCCAGGTGATTGCTGCCGCCTATCGCCTGCGGCCACCCAATCCACCCACCGGCCACCGAAAGCACCGCCAGGATGATCATCGGCACCAGCATGATCCGCGGACTCTCGTGCGCATGGCCCTTCGGTGCTTCCGCCGTTTCTGCCGTGTACGCCCGCCGGGCTTCGCGGATCGTGTAGCTCGCCCGCCCGCCGGTTTGCTCGCGCAACCACGTTTCCAGCCCCTCGACCCGTTTCGTCGGAATCTGCGCTTTGATGGTGGTCTCGGCCGTCGGCCCTTCGCCTTCGGTAAAGAGATGGAGTATCAGCCCCCTGCGCCGGATAATTTCGTTTTTCGCCGTCTCCGTGGACGTATCCGGCACCGTCACCTCGATCGCGATTTCCTCCGGCAGCGCAGGCACGTCTTTCTTGTGCCCGTGTCCGGCATGTTCGGCGCCTGTTCCTTTCGCCCCGCGAAATTCGCCGAAGAACGTTAGGAACCACAGCCGGAACATGTAAAACGCGGTGAGGAATGCGGTGAACACCGCCACCAACCAGTAAATCCAGCTTCCGTAGGGGCTCGACCACGCCTTCCACAAAATCTGGTCCTTGCTGAAGAACCCGCTGAAGAGCGGCGTGCCCGCGATGGCAAAGGTCGCTGCCGTCATACACCAGAACGTGACTGGAATTTCCCTTCTCAGCCCGCCCATGCGCCGCATGTCCTGCTCGCCGCGCAGCGAGTGAATCACCGATCCCGCCGCCAGGAACAGCAGCCCTTTGAAGAACGCATGCGTCATCAGGTGAAAGATGCCGGCGGAAAACGCCGCCACGCCGCACGCCAGGAACATGTATCCGAGCTGCGAAATCGTCGAGTATGCCAGCACTTTCTTGATGTCGGTTTGGGCGATGCCCATGGTCGCGGCGAATAAAGCGGTGACGCAGCCCACGATCGCAACCGCCATCAACGCCGTGGGTGCGCGGTCGAAGATCGGGTTCGTGCGCGCCACCATGTACACGCCCGCAGTCACCATGGTCGCAGCGTGAATCAGCGCTGAAACCGGCGTCGGACCTTCCATCGCGTCCGGAAGCCACACGTACAGCGGAATCTGCGCCGACTTACCTGCCGCCCCCACCAGCAGCAGGAGTCCGATCGTCGTCAGCAGCCCAATGCCATCTTTTTCCACGCCCATGGTCGAAACTTCGCGGAACACGCGGTCGAAGTTGAGCGAATGAAACTGCCGGATCAGCAGAAACAGCCCGATCAGAAATCCGAAGTCGCCGATGCGGTTGACGATAAAAGCTTTTTTCCCCGCCGAGGCTGCCGAATCCCGGCGAAAGAAAAAGCCAATCAGTAGGTACGACGCCAGCCCCACCCCTTCCCATCCGATAAACATCAGCAGGTAGTTGTTCGCCAGCACCAACGTCAGCATGAAAAACATGAAAAGGTTCAAATACGCGAAATACCGGTAGTAGCCGCCTTCGTGCGCCATGTACCCGGCGGAATAAATATGGATGAGGAACCCGACGCCGGTGACCACCAGCAGCATCACCAGCGAAAGTTGGTCGAGATAAAACGCGAAGTCCGCGCTGAAGTCTCCGGCACGAATCCACGGAGCGAAGCGTTCCACGTAAGGAATGGAATCCTGCGGCAGTCCGGCGAAACGCCATGCCGTCACCAGCGCCATAGCGAAAGCCGCGCCCACGAAGGCGAGCCCCACCGTGCTCACCGTCTTCTTATCGAAGCGGCGGCCCAGCAGGCCGTTGATGGCCCCGCCGGTAAGCGCCAGCAGCGGGATGATCCACAGGTGCAGGCTCATAGTTTCAGCAGGTTCACGTGATCGATGTTCAACGTCTCGCGGGTGCGGTACACGGCAATGATGATGGCCAGGCCCACGGCCGATTCCGCCGCCGCCACCACCATCACAAAAAACACGAACACCTGCCCGCTCAGGTGGTGCCAGTGCGCGGCGAACGCCACGAACGACAGGTTCACCGCGTTCAGCATCAGTTCAATCGACATGAAGATCGTAATGATGTTCCGCTTGATAAGAAATCCGGCCACGCCGCAGGCGAACAGGATGGCGCTCAGCGCCAGATAATACGAAAGTGGAACCATCAGCGCTCCTTCCTCGGCTCGACCATTTCGACCAGGTCGCTTTCCGGTTCCATCTTCAGTTGTTCTTCTTCCGACGGCGGCTTGCGCGGACTCGGGGGGTGCGCCAGCACAATCGCTCCCATGATCGCGATCAGGATCAGCACGGACGTGACTTCAAAGGGCAACAGAAAATCGTGAAAAAGAAGATTGCCGATCGCCTTGGCCGGTCCATACTGCGCGCCCACCGCAACGCTGCCCTGTCCGGGATTCGATACCACTGTCCAGATCACCAGCACGCCTAGCAAAACCATGCCGGGGACTCCGAACAGGATGGCGACGCGGCTGCCCTTTGTTCTCTCTTCCACGCCCGCGTTGAGCAACATGATCACGAAGATGAACAGCACCATGATTGCGCCGGCATAAATAATGACCTGCACCGCGGCCACAAATTCCGCGCCCAGCAGCAGAAATTCCGCCGCCAGCGCGCCCATCACTACCACCAGCGACAGTGCGCTA
>Ga0070741_10006159_pt1 | contig 26008 bp, 22 predicted proteins | sample Coa_R1_4_FD_66440 | JGI IMG/M metagenome (GOLD analysis project Ga0070741, IMG submission 66440) | Surface soil microbial communities from Centralia Pennsylvania, which are recovering from an underground coalmine fire - Coalmine... | ecosystem: Environmental > Terrestrial > Soil > Unclassified ... | reverse complement strand
GCTTCTGACCCGGCTCTGAGACACTTTGAACCCCGGATCGAAGATCGTGTCGACCTCTTCGGGACTCATGCCGCGGCCGTTATCCTGAAAGCGAATCTCGACGCGCGAATCCTCGCGGCGCGTGGAGATGCGGATCGCGCCGCGATCGTCAATAGCATTGATAGAGTTGCTGATCAATGCAGAGAACACGGCGCCCAGCAACTGCGGACGGCACGTAACCGGCGGAAGAGACCCGAAGTCGAACTCCAGCCGGATGCGGTCGCCTATCTGCTCATCAAACAGCAGCGACACGTTGCTCAGCAGCTCATTCAGATCGGTAATCTTCAGCTCGGCATCATGCAGGTCGACGAAGCGCTGGAGGCGGCTTACTACGGACTGGATGCGATCGCAGGACGCCTCAAGCGATCGGCTCAGCACCTGTTGCTTCGCACGCAAAGCATCTCGCTCGCCTTCAGGCGCTGTCGCGCGCCGCTCCGCCAGAGCATTGAGCGTCCCAATGCCGCTTCGTAGCGCCCCCAGCGGCGTGTTGATTTCATGAGTAACGGCGGCAGCGAGCTTGCCTACCGATGCCGCGTTTTCGATCAATTGCGCGCGCACCTGCGCGCTGGAGAGAGCCTCGCTGATTCGTGCGGCTTCTTGCCGCGCGCGGTATTCCATGCGCCTTCGCGAGTCCAGGAGAGCGCTGCCAAACGTGCAAGCCGCGCTGAGAAGAGCGAGGTATGGAACAAGGCTCGGGACGGCGTGAGCGAATGTGAACGCCGCAGCCTCGGCAATCGCCCCAAGTCCCAGTACTGCGACAGCCGGCAAGGGCACAGCGCATGTAATGCTGATGAACACTACAGCCAGCAGCTCTCGCGTACGTTCTTCCGCACCGCCGTTAATCGCCGCGATTGCGAGCAAAGCACTCAGGGCTGCGAAAATCCAGGCAAGAGGCCGCGGCCGGCCGCGGAACCATGGCACACGAGTGCTGAAGAACGCTGCAAGGGCGAGCAGCGCCAACAAAGCCGCTGCTCGAATTTCTTTTGCTGCGCCTGGGCCAAACCGGATTGAACTTTCCAGAAGCCAAAAGGCCGCGAACGCAACGTGCGCAGCAGCCATCAGTTTGAGCCCCGACAAACTGTGCTGCTCTGATTCCCGGCGGAAATCCTCGCTCTGTGCTTCGCCTTTTCCCAGCCATCCGGCGATCTGCTTCAGAGGCATAGCATTACTATAGATCGTGGATCAGTTCATCCTTTGGGTTCCGAATTGCTATCGTGTTTTTATGTCCTGAGTAGTGGCCCCGCAGTGACCTGGGTATCCCATGATCGGAATCGGAACTGGATGGCAAAGCTTGTTTGACGTGCGGCCTGGCGAGTATCTTCGCACCTTATTCATGTTCCTTTACCTGCTTTTTGTGATGTTCGGGTACTACATTCTCAAGCCCGTATCGCGGGCGATGTTCCTCAACCAGTTCGAAATCGAGCAACTGCCGTTCCTTATTCTCGCAGTGGCGATCTTCAGTGGGGTCTTGGCATACCTGTACACAAGACTGGCCGTGCGCACTTCGCTTGGCGCGGCGGTTTTGTGGACTACGGTTGTCTCGGTAGCCTGCCTGCTCGCAATGTGGTGGCTGCTCGGTTTTCACCTGCCGTGGATGCTTTATGTGCTGAATGTCTGGGTAAGTCTGTTCAGCATTGTCCTGGTTTCGCAGGGCTGGCTCGTAGCAAGCAATCTTTTCACCGCAAGGGAAGCCAAGCGCTTGTATGCGCTGCTTGGAATGGGGATGGTGATCGGCGCTGCCTTCGGCGGCGAATTCACACGGCGAACCGCGGTACTGGTTGGTACTCACAACCTGCTCCTTGCCAGCGCTCTCATGGTGATCCTCGCATACCTTGCTTTCCGGCTCGCGGCGGCGCAGCAAAGGCCGTTGCCGAAGCAAGCGCGCGCAGCAAGTGATGACGATCAAAATTTCGCGTTCTCTCGCGTACTACGTGATATCTTTATTCACAGGCATTTGCAGGTGATCATCGGCATCATGCTGATGATGTATATCGTCGATGTGCTGGTGGATTATCAATTCCAGGCTATGGCGCAATCGCAATACAAAGGCGACCACCTCACTGCGTTTCTGGGAACATTCTACGGCCTGTATTTGAATACTGCGGACTTCGTGTTCCAATTCTTTCTGACCACTCTCGTCGTCAGTTGGTTCGGTGTGGGCGGCTCGCTCGAAGTCCTGCCTGGCTTGGTTCTGGTGACTTCGTTGGGAACGGTAGCCGCTCCGGGACTGATCTCCACGTCCGTGGTTCGGCTCGCCGAGGCCGCAACACGCTACACCGTGAATCGCACCGGCCTCGAATTGTTATACATGCCGATTCCGCAGCAGTTACGGAATCGCATCAAAGCATTTTTGGACATTTCATTCGACCGCATGTCACGCGGTATGGGCGGATTGCTGCTGATTCTGCTCACGTCGGTCCTCAGCCTCACCGTGCGGGAGATCGCCGCGATCACGATGGCTCTTACGCTGCCGTGGCTCGCCCTCGTGTGGTGGGCGCGCAAGGAATACGTATCTACGGTGCGCAAGCGCTTCGAGTCGCGCCGCCTGGAGCTTGACGAACTCCGTTTGCCGACAAACGATCCGGGAACAATCGCACTGATCGAACAGGCGCTACAGGGTGGACCCCGCCAGGCCTGCTACGCGCTGGGCTTGCTGGCCGGGGTGCGCGGATACAACCTGGCGCCGCGATTCACCGAGCTCGCGCGAAGCCCGTTTCCGGAGGTTCGAGCCAAAGTGTTCGAGCTTGCTCGCGAAACGAGGATTGAGGGACTGAGCGGCGCGGCGAACGGCGAGGTCCAAAATGCCGGAACGAACGGGCCGCCGGTCGCCTTGAAGCCCGCGATAGCGTACGCAATCGCCATGGCCGCGGATCCCGCAGCGCTCGCCCGGGAACTGCTCACAGATGGGCGCTACGCCGTCTCGGAGGCTGTGCTCGAGGCGCTCGCAGACTCGCAGAATCTGGCTGCCGATGTGGTTACGGCGGAGTGGATTGCGGAGATGGCGCGAAGCCCCGAGCCGGAGCGGCGCACGCTGGCCGCTATGGGCATCGGTGTCTCGGGCGACCGGAGTACCGTAGCGTTGTACCCTTTGTTGGTGGATTCCGAGCCTGCTGTTGTATCCGCGGCGTGCCGTTCCGCCGGAGCCCTGCGGGACCGGTCCTACATTTATGCGATGATCCAGCACCTGCCGAATGCGCGCCTGCGACGCGTTGTGATTGAGTCGCTGGTCAGCTTCGGATACCAGATCTGCGGAATGATGGGGGATTTTCTCCTAGACGAAGCCATGCCCGCCGGCATTCGGCGGCAGGTACCGCGAGTGCTGAAGCGGATTCCGCATCAGCGGAGCGTCGATGCGCTGTTACCCGCGATTGGCCACCGGGATTTGGGAATTCGCGCGGCGGCGCTGAAGGCCCTAAACAGTTTGCGTGAGACTGCCCCGGATCTCCATTTCGATGCCGTACTTATCACCAGGCATATTCTGACTGAGGCGCGGTACTACTTCGAGTTGCACGCCGCGCTCGACCAGTTCCGTTCACATCGCAACGGGCCCCGCGCGGCAGCAAGCCTGCTGGCGCGAACGCTCGAGGAACGGCTGCGGCAGACCCTGGAGCGGCTGTTCCGCCTGCTGGGGTTGCGATATCCTCCGCTTGAAATTTATTCGGCTTACCGAGCGGTGGCACACAGCCGGTCTGAACAGGCCGGAGCCGCGCTGGAATTTCTGGAAAACATACTCGAACGCGATCTGAAGCGAATTCTGCTGCCGCTGCTCGATGCTCCGGAACGCGTCTTGGATCATGGCCGCGAGCTGTTCGGCGTTGAGGCGATGGATGCCGAGGCGGCAGTTCGGGAGCTGATCCGGTCAAATGATCCGTGGCTGGTCACGTGCGCAATGTCAGCGGCAGCGGAGCTGGGATTTCGAAACCTGGCGCCCGAGATTGCCAAGGCTGCTGAGAAGGGCGAGGCAGAGGTCTGCGAAGTGGCGCGATCTGTCCGGCTGGCTCTTGCTTGAAGCAGATTAACAATGGCGGAGCTAAACATCGTCGAGAAGGTGATCGCTCTGGAAGCCGTTGAGCTGCTGCAAGGCCTCAGCCCGGAACAGCTCGCGCGTATTGCCGCTATCGCCCGCGAGGTGCGGCATGCCCCGGGCAAGGTGATTCTGGATCCGGCGCACCCCGCCGACGGGCTATATATCATTCTCGAAGGCGCTGTCGAGCTATCCCGCGCCGGGGAGCCGCTGCATATCGCTCGCACGAACGAGTCCCTGGGCGCGTGGGCGCTGTTCGATGAAGAGCCGATGCCGGTAACCGCGCGGACGCTCGAAGATGTGCGGCTGCTGCGTATCAGCCGCGACGATTTTTACGACCTGTTGTCGGACAACGTCGAAATCACAGCCGCGATCTTCGCGACGCTTGTGCGGCGCTTCCGGAAGCTTGTGGAGCAATGATCGAAGACGACCTAAGGCGGCTTCGGCAGGAAGCAGAAAGCCTGCGCGCTGAGCTCGGCCGCATGCAGCAGCAGATCAGCGAGGCCCACCAGATGGCTTCTATCGGGCGGCTGCTGGCGGGAGTCGTGCACGAGATTAAAACGCCGCTCAGCTCCATTTTTTCCAATGCCGAGGTGATGCGCCGGTCATTGGATATTCTGGCGAAGATTCTCGAGGAACCTGAGCAGCCGGATCTTGCCAAGGCTCGCCGCCTGGTGGAAACCTGCCGAAGCCTCAGCGCCGTAGATCAGATCGCTTGCGAGCGAATTTCCTCGATCGTTCGAGGGCTGCGAATCTTTGCGCGCGTGGAGACCCCGGTGCTCCAGCGAGTAAACCTCAACGAGAACCTGCGCGATACGTTGAAACTTACCGAGGCCGAGTACCGCGGCTCAATCGCTGTCGAGACGGATTGGGGAACAGTTCCGGAGGTCGAGTGTTATCCGCAGATGTTGAGCCAGGCTTTTCTCAATATCCTGGTCAACGCCGCCCAAGCGATCTCAGGCGCGGGCACCATCACTGTCCGCACGCGGCACGAGGGCGAGTTCGCCCGGGTTTCGATTTCAGACACCGGCTGCGGTATGAACCCGGAGCAGCAAGAGAAGGCCTTCGCGGCCGGATTTACGACCAAGCCGCCCGGTGAGGGGACCGGCCTGGGACTCGCAATCGCGCGGCAGATCGTCGAGGAAAAGCACGGCGGCAGGATCAGCTTCGAGTCAAACGAAGGGACAGGAACTACGTTTCATATTTTGATCCCGATACGGCATGAAGTGGGGATGACCAGTGCGCAATCGTAGCGGAGCTCAGCGTGGATAACCGAACGAATGCTTCTGTTGTGCTCGTTGACGATGAAGAGTTGGCGATTACCAGCTTACGGGCGCTCATTGAGCTTGAGGGCGATCTGAATGTAAAGAGCTTCACGGACCCGCTTCAGGCTGCAGCGCTGGTGAAGGCCGAGCCGGTGGATATCATCGTCTCGGATTATCTGATGCCTGGAATGAACGGCATACAATTGCTGGCGCATGCTAAGCAGTGGCAGCCTGAGACAAGCCGCGTGCTGTTGACCGGTCATGCTGATAAGCAAAGCGCAATCGCGGCCATCAACGATGTCGGACTGTTTCAGTATCTCGAAAAGCCCTGGGACAATGCCCAGCTCATGCTGGTGATCCAGAACGGAATCGAGCGCACCAAGCTGCTTCGCGACCTCAGGGCGAAGATTTCGGAGCTGGATTCGGCCCATTCGAGCCTGAAGAATGTTCAGCGGCGTTTGCTACAGGCGTTTCTGTGAGCAGCGGTCAGCGGCTGCACACCTCCGCCACGGTCGTCACTTTTCCGCCGCGCGCCGTGAATTCACGGATCGTGCGATCGCCGGCTTCCGGCTTTAAAGTCTCAATCGCATCGGCTACGAGGCTTACCGGTTTGCCGGTATCGAGCAGCCCAAATGCTGCGCACCGCACGCAATATTCCGTCACGACGCCGTACACGACATAATCTGAGGCGTTGAGGCATTCGAGCACCTCAGGCAAGTGCGGGTTCGTAAACGCGTCAAGCTGCTGCTTCTCGATGATGATCTGTGCGGCCCCCTCCACGTTTATTGCGGAGGAACCCGTGGGTACCACTGTGCGCCTGTCAAGAAGCGTTGCGCACGGTTTGCTCTGTCCAACCGTGCCGGCGATACAGTGGGGTGGCCATTGCCGGAACTCCGGATCATCTTCGGCGTGCGCATCAGTGGTCGAGATAACCGGAAACCCGCGCTGGGCGGCAAACCGATTGAGCTCCTGAACACGCGGCAGCAGACGCTCGGCTTTGGGTACGTACAGAGCGCCCGCCGGAAACAGGAAATCGAGCTGCGTATCAATGTCAAAAAACACAGTTCCCATTACGTCCTCGCAGTGACGTCGAGATTGCGTCGTGTTCGTTCGGCGAGTTCCGAGAGCTCCCGGCTCATTTTAATCGGCCATACCTCCGTAGAATCCAGACGCCGTAAGGATGATGGAAGCTGGCCGAGGTTCCGGAGGGCATTGCTGCGGGCCGCATGTGGGTCCGGAAGCGGCTCAATAAGTTGCCCGCTCAAAACCACGGGCCGCAGCAGCGCTTCGCCGGAGCCACACTCGCCGGAGCGGGCCAGCACGTCGCGCTCGGCATACCGGAATACCTGTTTGGCTCCCGGTACGGTCTGCTTATCCTCGCTGAGTTTCGCAGTGAAGCGCTTGATGCCGCTGATTTCCAGCTCGACCATTTTGTAAACGGCGCTGAGATTGGGAGCGTCGGCGGAGGTGGAAAGTTGTGTGCCGACACCAAAGGAATCAATGGGAGCTCCGTCTCTGATGAGCTGCTCGATGCGGTATTCGTCCAGGTCGCCGCTCACCATAATTTTGGTCGTAGTCAGACCCGCCTCGTCCAGAATCGCGCGGGCGGAGCGGGAAAGCGCAAACAGATCGCCGCTATCCAGCCGGATTCCCAACAAGGGCTGGCCCAGGCTGGCAGCCTTCCGGGTCCCCTCCAGCGTATCGTAGGTATCCACGAGTTGAATAGTAGACGGTCCGAGCACCTTCTGAAGCTGACGGAAGGCCTCTGTTTCCGTGCTGAAGGACATGACCCAGGAGTGCGCAGCCGTGCCCATCACCGGGATTTCATAACGAAACCCCGCAAGAGCGTTGCTGGTACCGGCGCAGCCGCCGATGTAAGCAGCGCGGCCGGCCAGTATGCCTGCTTCGGCCGTGTGTGCTCGCCGCGTGCCGAACTCTACGATATCGCGGCCCTGAGCGGCCTCCACGCAACGCGCCGCTTTGGTTGCAACCAGCGACTGGAAGCTGAGTGCGGCCAGCAGATATGTCTCCGGAATCTGCGCTTCAATAATTGGTGCCCGGATGGTGAGAAACGGCTCGCCCGGAAACAACGGCGTTCCCTCAGGCACGGCAAAAACATCTCCTGTGAAGCGGAAGCTGCGCAGGTAATCGAAGAATTCCGGCGACGCCTGCCGGAATTGCGGCAGCCCGCGCAGATATGCAACCTCTTCGTCGGTGAAACTCAGATTCAGCAGGTAATCGATAGCCTGCTGGAGTCCTACGGCAAGAACGAAAGTGCGATGCGGCGGTAAGCGCCGCATCGAAAATTCAAAGGTCGCCTTCTCATGTGTTTTCCCGGCCTCGAAGTAGGCCGCGGCCATTGTCAGCTCATAGAGGTCTGTAAGAAGGCCGTTCACGCGCGAATCCGCATGCCATTGGGATGTCCCTGCGTGTCCGGAGGCTTCATTTTTTCTTCGCTGCCTGGTACTCTTTCACTTCGCCTGCGGCCTTTTGCAGATCCTCGACCGCCTTGCTGTCCAGTTCGTAGATGCTGGACTCGTTCTCGCGCGTGGCAAAGTAGCTGTTGCCTTGTTTCGTGATGGCGGCTTTTTCGACGCGCTTACCGTCGTTCGAGGTTACTGTCACGGCGAGGATGGGAGAGCCGCCGCCTCCGGTATCCAGGAACTTCGTCGAGCTCAGATCGCGCAGCTTATCGATCAGCGCCTGCACCGAAGGCGCATCCATCTGCTTGCCGCCCGACATCCACTTGTCGCCCGATTTTTCGTAGGTCGTGGTCTTCTCTCCAATCCGCAGCTCCACCTTGCTCGGGTCGTTCCAGCCGAAATCAAACAGTTTCTTGTTTCGGAAATCGGCGAGACTCTTGTCAAGGCCTTCCCCAAGGTCGTTGGTCACCTTATAAATTCCGGCGACGACCGAGCTCTTGGCATAGTAGTTCTTGTCCTTGTCCCTGCGGACTTCAAGCTGCTGTGTGCCGGAGGAATCAGCCACGCTGGCAACTGCCACGCGGGTGCCCGAAGCGAATGCAGCGGCCGCCTTCTTGGCGTCGGCTTCGGATACGCTGGTATCCATCTTGGCGTCCTTCAGTTTACGGATCAGTTCCTCGACTTGCGAGCCGTCGGCACGTAGCGGCTTCGGCTTCAGGATCTGCCAATCGTTCTGATTGTTTTTCCCGAACTCGACGGCGCCGCCTTTCGCGTCCAGGTCTACGCGCGTCAGCTTATCGGAATCGAAGGTGAGCAGGCGTTTGTCCCGCAGATCATTCGGCCCTTTATCCAGGTTCGTCTTAACGTAGCTCGCTATCGTGAAGACGCGTGGATCGTCAATTCGGCGCGCATAGGAGCCGGAGCCGGTCGGAATTTCGTCGCCGATCGCCAGCTCTTCTTTCTTGCCGTCCTTTTTGACGACTGTTACGTCGATGGTGGGCTTAGTGAGCCCGTAGGGCGTAAGATCCGCTGCTTTCTCCTCAATCAGCTTGTCGGCGTTGAGAGAAGAGAGTGTCGAAACGAGGGAAGTGACCGAATCCTGATCGGCCCGCAACGGCTTGGGCTCGGCGATCTCCCATTTCCCGTCCTTGCCCTTGCGCACAACGGTTACTTCGCCGCCCTTGTTGATCCGGACTTCCTGAAATTGATTTTCCGGAATCGAGAGAATTTTTGGAGCGGCATCGGCGGAAGGCTTGGACGCGTTCGCTGCAGTCCGCTTGTTGGACCAATACAGAAGGCCCGCCAGAACGGCCAGCAGCGCGGTGGCGACCAGCAGTCCTCTGACCTTCATCACCCTACCTCCTGCGCCACCAAACCATCAGTCCCGAGGTTACGACGCTGAGTGGAAAGAACACGACGCTCAGCCAGAACACCAGCGACATCTTCGAGGCGTTCATGTCCAGACGGCGGTCCTCGGTCTCCTTCGGCCGGATCGAAATCAGATCTTCGTCTGACGTGAGCCAGTTCATGGCGTTCAGGAACAGGTCGCGATTGCCGTTGAACCGGAGGAAGCTGTTTGCGGTCCACAGAGAGCTGCCGACTACCACGAACCGGCCCTGGTTGCCGGCGCCGCCCGTGTTGTAAGTACCGGCGGCGCCGAGCACGAGCGGGCCTTTCTGGTCCTTCTTGGGGTCTATACGAATCTGCGCAGAGCCCAGGTTTGTGGTAGCGAAGCTGTTCTCGCCGGTAGAGAACAGTTTTTCGACTGTTGTCTTGTCCCCGGATTTGACTTCCAGCGTGCGGGCGAGCGGAAAGGCCGTCGCAATTTCTTTCATGTCGCGCACGATTGGATGCGATTCATAGCTGGTGACGAGCGGAACCTCGGGTCCCAACTGGAAGATTGCGCCAATACCGCTGGTATCGAGCGCCAGATCCACCTTCGGTGTCACTCCCCAGCTCTCGAGTAGTTTGGCAAGCTCGGGGTTGGGGCTGGTTTCATCCCGGCCCATGTTCAGAGGAGGATCGAGCAGGAAAACGGCGCGTCCGCCGCCCTCGACATAGGACTTGATAGCCGCGACCGCCGGCTGCGTGTATGCGTATTTCGGGCCGCCGACGACAAGCACCGTGCAGTCCTTCGGAACCTCGGGTTTGGCTCCGGCGGCCGGCGCGGCAGGCTTTGTACCCACCGCCGCCGGATTCGCGACGGTAGCGGCGGGATTTGCGGGCGCCGCCGACAGCAGCGAAATCGTGCGTGTCTTATAATTATTCCGTTCCAGCGACTCTTTTAGCGACGAATAGCCGTTGCGTCCGGTATCATCGAGTCCATGCTCGCCGCTGCCGGTCACAAAACAAGCTGTACGCTCACCGCTCTTCAGCGAACGGATCAGCGCCCCGGTGACGTCCTCCTCGGTCAGGCTCTTGGCTTCTTCTTTGCGAAGACCGCTGTCTACCAGCATCGTCACGTCGCGCCGGAAGCCGGCCGCCCGCGCTACCTGCGGCTTCTTCACCGGATCGATGTACTCAACATGCACCTTCGGTGAAAGATCTTTGTAGCGGTCCAGCAGGTCACGAGCCGTATTGAACCTCGTGGTTTCGTCAAAATATGTAATTTTGACGTCGCGCTTGAGATTCTTGACTACCTTAATGGTCTGATCGGAAAGACTGAACTGCTTGTTTGAGGTCGAGTCGTAGGATTTGTTGTAGCGGTTCGCAAGGAAATTCGTCGCCGCCAGAATCGCCACGATGACCAGAATGTAAGTGGTGACATACGCCGTGTACTTTGTTTGGCGTTTCTTGAGCCACTCGGCTTTCATTTATGACCTCCACCTCAGCGATTCCATCGAGCGCGAAGTAATAAACAGGCCGAAGAAAATCATAGAAAGATAGAAGACCACGTCTTTGACATCGAGCACGCCTTTCGAGAAATTCTCAAAATGCGTGACAATCGATAGATAGTTGACCACCTGTGAGGTCGCCGCCGTATCGAAAGCGGTGAACCAGCTTAACAGCCATAGCAAGAGGCAGACAAAGAACGTTACACCGCCGGCTATGATCTGATTCCGGGTTGTAGTGGAAATAAATGAACCGATCGCCAGCAGGCACCCGCCCTGTAGCAGCAGGCCGAGATATCCCACAAGCACCGGCTTCCAGTCCGGCTTGCCGAAGGCGAACAGCAAGCCGATATTGATGGCCGACATCGCCAGGATGCAGACATACAGCCAGAAGGAAGCTATCCATTTGCCCAGGATGATTTCCCAATCACGCACCGGCGAAGTCATAAGCAGCTCGATTGTCCCTGTACGCTTTTCTTCCGCGAAGAGGCGCATCGTGATCATCGGGATCAAAAAGAGCGCGACAGTGCTCGCAAATCCCAGAAGCGGCCGGATGACCTGCTCGTTGACGTTCATCGGCATGCCTCTGCCCATCATCTGGGACTGAAAGCTGAAGCGGACGAAATCACGAGTTGCGGTGAAGAAGCCGAACCCGAAAATCAGCCCGAAAAAAGCCATCAGCAGATAGGCAATGGGCGAAGCGAAATAACTTTTGATTTCCTTCCGCGCGATAATCCATGCGTTGCTCATTGAGCGCCTCCATGCACCGCGGCAACAGGCTCCTCCTTCTCCGCCGCAGTAAGTTGCAGGAAGATGTCTTCCAGGCTAAGTCCGACCGGGCGCAGCTCGCTGAGGTTCCATCCAGCGCCTACGACAGCCCTCGCCAGGTCCGCGCGTATGTGCCGGCCTTGCAAGCTTTCGACCTCGAAGATGAACGAGCCGTCACGGGCCTCTTTTGGCACCACGCGGCTGACCCCACTGACTTGTTCCAGGCGCTGCTGCACATCGGCCTGGCTTAGGCCGTCCGACTCGATTTCGATTGAGACCGCTTCGGATCCGCGCAGGCGGTTGGTCAGATTCGCGACCGAATCGATCGCAACCAGTTTGCCGTGGCTGATGATGATCACCCGTTCGCAGGAGTGCTCGACCTCGGAAAGAATGTGCGTGCTCAGAATGATCGTGTGGTCGCCCGCCAGGCTGCGAATCAGCTCACGCGTTTCGATGATTTGCTTGGGGTCCAGCCCGGAGGTCGGCTCGTCGAGGATCAGGACATCCGGATTGTGAATGATCGCCTGGGCCAAACCCACGCGCTGCCGGTATCCCTTGGAGAGCTTGCCGATCAGCTTCGTTGGAACATCGGCAATGGCGCACCGCTCGGAAACCTCACGGACGCGCCGGGCGATATCGGAGGAGGGAATTCCCCGCAGCCGGCCCACAAAGGTGAGATACTCCTGGACCTCCATTTCCGGATAGACCGGAGGGGTCTCCGGTAAGTAGCCGATCCGTCTCTTGACCTCGATCGGTTGCTCCAGGACGTCGAAGCCGGCGACCTGGGCGGTGCCGGCGGTCGGAGGAAGGAAGCAGGTCAGGACCCGCATGGTCGTGGTTTTCCCGGCGCCGTTTGGGCCCAAAAATCCAACGATCTGTCCTTTCTCGACTTCAAAGGAGATGTTGTCGACAGCGATCGTACGGGCGTATCGCTTGGTCAAACCTTCGACTTTAATCATATGAAAATCCGCGACCAGAAAAACCGCGTTGCCATTGAGGAAACGTCTAATAATACAGGCGTTGACTGAAAGGGTTAAGTTTCATGATAAGAATGAGGGCAGCGATTGTCAATCCAATGCGTTACAGGTCACAAGCTTACCGGTGCGCGAACGGAGCGGGTCCGGCTGCGGGCTGCTAGAGTAAGAACTTGACTTTCCATCTATATTTGACGGCGGCGCTCCTGCCGGTGGGGCTCGCGGCGGCCGTGGGCGCAGGCGCTGCCGTCGCGGGCGTGTGGCTGAGCGCCATTGCCGCCCGGACTCTCTGGGTGGTGCCCTTCAGCGCCGGTCTGCTGCTGGGCGTAGTAGCGTTCGGCCTCATGCCTGAGCTGGCCTGGCAGATAGGTTGGAGTTACAGCATGGTTCTGCTGGCGGCGGGGTACCTGCTGCTGTTGGCCGTCAACCGGTTTCTCTACAAAGTCTGCCCGTCCTGCGCGCACGATCACGATCACAGCGCCTGTGCTACGGTCTTGCACGGCTTCGCCGTGCCGCTCATTCTCGCGAGCGCGCTGCACTGTTTTCTCGATGGCTGGAGCATCATGACCGCGGAAGTGCTTGGTCCACTGGGGGTTCGGCTTGCCGTTCCGGTGGCGGTGGCGCTGCACAAAGTCCCAGAAGGGCTGGCGTTGGGCGGAATTCTGCGCGCGTCGGTTCGCAGCCGCCTCCAGGCTCTCGTCTGGGGTGTCCTGGTGGAGACGGTTACAGTCGCGGGTGGCTTCCTCGGTCTGTCCGCGGCTCCTCACATCGGCACCGTTTGGGCCATGTACCCGCTCGGGATCACCGGAGGCTGGCTCTGTTATCTCGGCTTTCATGCGCTTCATGAAGAATGGAGGCGCCGCGGTCCGGTCCCCGCATTCATGCCCGCCTTGACGGGAGCTGCCGGCGCGGCCGTGCTGCAACAGAGCGTCCGCATATTGTTCCGATAGACCGCGAGCACTTTCACGAACTGTTACGATGAAAAATTCCCGGCTATGGCCCTGCGTTTCTACAATACGCTCACGCAGCAGGTAGAGGAGTTCGCTCCCGCACGTGACAATACCGTGCGCATGTACACCTGCGGACCGACCGTATACGATTTCGCTCATATCGGTAATTTCCGGACTTTCACGTTTCTCGACGTGTTGCGGCGCTGGCTGCGCGCCAGCGGCTTCAAACTGATGCACGTGATGAACATCACCGATGTGGACGACAAAATCATCCGGAACGCTCTGGCGAGCCGCAAACCACTCGACGAATATACGGCCGTCTATACGAAAGCCTTTCTTGAAGATTGCAGCAAACTCCGGCTGGAAAGCCCGGAGAAGCTCGTGCGCGCTACCGAACACATCCCGGAAATGGTCGACGCGATCGAGCGGCTCTCGGCGACCGGTCACACATATTCGAGCGACGGCTCCGTCTATTTCCGCATAGCCAGCTTTCCTGGCTACGGCAAGCTCTCGCACAACGATTTCAGCGGCATTCGCGCCGGCGCGCGTGTGGATGTGGATACGTATGAGAAGGCCGATGCGCGCGACTTTGCCCTCTGGAAGGCACCCAAGGAAGGCGAGCCGTCGTGGCCGGCGCCGATCGGGCCAGGGCGCCCGGGCTGGCACATTGAATGCTCCGTCATGGCGATCAAGTATTTGGGTGAAACGCTCGATATCCATGCAGGCGGTGTGGACCTGGTATTTCCGCACCATGAAAATGAGATTGCCCAATCCGAGTCGCTGACCGGCAAACCGTTCGCGCGCTTTTGGCTGCATGCCGAGTTTCTGCTGGTCGAAGGCCAAAAGATGTCGAAGTCGCTCGGAAACTTCTACACCTTGCGCGATGTGTTGTCCCAGGGCCATTCACCGGAGAGCATCCGCTATCTGCTGGCCTCCAATCCCTACCGTAAGGCGTTGAATTTTACGTTCGACGGCCTCAAATCCGCCGCGACGGCAATCGAGCGGCTGCGCAATTTCAAGCTCCGGCTCGAAACAGAGAGCTTTGGCGAGGGAGTCAACGAGGCGCTCAGGACGCGAACGGACGCAGCCGAGAAGCGATTCGTGGCTGCGATGGACGACGATCTGAATACTGCCGAGGCCCTTGCCGCCGTATTTGAGTTCGTCCGGGACATCAACACCGCCATGGATGCCGGTGAATTCCGGTTGGGAAACGTAGAGAACGCGCTCGACCTGTTGAAGCGCTTCGATGCGGTCTTCGATGTCCTGGAGCCTGCCGTAGAAAGCGGGTACATCGCCGATTCCGAGGTGGAATCCCTGATCGCGGCCCGCAACGAAGCTAAGAAGGCCAGAAATTTCGCCCTTGCGGATCAGATTCGGGAGCAGTTGCTCGCGGAAGGCATCGTGCTCGAAGACACGAAGGGCGGCGTGCGTTGGAAGAGGAAATCATCGTGAACATTCACACCAAGGCCGTACATGCAGGCGACCGGAAAAAGCCCGGTCCGCATGTCCCGGTCACTACGCCGATCTACACGGCGTCCAGCTTCTTCTACGAGAAGATGGCGGACCTGGACCGGATCTTTGCGCGTGAGGAGGCCGGCTACTGCTATTCGCGGTATGAGAACCCAAGCAACACGGCCCTCGAAGAGCTGATCACGCAGCTTGAAAACGGCCATGGTGCGCTGGCCTGCGGCTCAGGTATGGCCGCCATATACATGGCGCTGCTTGCGGCGCTCGCGGACCGGCGCAAGTCGGTCGTCGCGGCCAACGCATTATATGGCGCCACCGTCAGCCTGCTGATGAACGTGCTGGAGCCGCAGGGGGTTGCGATCCGCTTCGTCGACATTACCGATCTGGAAGCGGTCAAGCAAGCTATTCTGGAGGCAAAGCCGGGCTGCGTTCTTTGCGAGACGATTTCCAACCCGCTGCTGCGCGTTGGCCAGCTTGACCGTATCGCCGAGATGGCCCGCGCTGCCGGAGCGGTGCTGGTGGTTGACAACACGTTTGCGACACCCCTGCTTGTGCGGCCGCTAGAGCTTGGCGCCAGCCTTGTGGTTCACAGCGCGACCAAGTTTCTCGCGGGTCATGGAGACGTGCTAGGCGGCATCGTGGTCTCCGACGAGGGGCACTACGAAGGGCTGCGGACGCTTTCGCGCGCCGTCGGACCTGTATTGGGTCCTTTCGAGAGCTATCTGGCGATGCGCGGCATCAAAACCTTTGCGTTGCGCATGGAGCGCCAGTGCGCCAACGCTTGCCGCATCGCCTCCTGGCTGGCAGCTCACCCGGCTGTCGAGCGCGTCTATTTTCCGGCTGATGCGGCGCATCCGGATGCCGCTGCGGTCCGCCGCCTTTTGCCTCAAGGCCTTTATGGCGCGATTGTCAGTTTCGAGCTGAAAGACGCGAAGCAGGATGAAATCTTCCGGTTCATGGACAGCCTCCAGTTGATCGTGCGGGCAACCTCCGTCGGCGACGTGCATTCGATGATGCTCTATCCGGTGATGAGCTCGCACCGCGAGGTCTCGCCGAAGCACCGCGAGCGAATGGGAATCCGGGACAATCTGGTGCGCCTTTCAGTGGGCATCGAAGCGGTGGACGATGTCATCGCGGACCTCGACCAGGCATTGCGCGCCCGGTAGCGCCTGCGAACAGGAACAATTTCCGCATCGCTACGTATAAGGCTACATGACTCGAGCGATGCTATTGCTGCTTTTACCCTGCTTGGGCTTCGCCGCCGATATCAGCGGCCAATGGAATCTGCACCTGATCCGCTTCGGAGAGGAGTTCGCAGCGGCGCGGGTGGACCTGAAGGTTGAGGGGAGCACTCTGACCGGCAGTCTCAACGAGCTCAAGCTCAAAGGAACCGTCCAGGCCGATCGGTTGCGCATCACGGCTATCCGGCCGAACGGCGGTGAATGGGGCGTTTTCGAAGGCAAGATACAAGGGAATGAGATCACCGGTACGGTGAAACAGCGCGAGGAGGAATTTGCCTGGAAAGCGCAACGCGCGCCCTCTGGCAGCACTACGCCCCGCGCGCATACGTTTGAGCCCAGCACTTTCCATCGAGTCTTCTCGGGCGCGATCAAACCGGTGCTGCGCATCAATCCCGGCGATACGATCAAGACCACTACCGTAGACGCCGGCGGTCGAGATGCTAAAGGGACGCCGCGATCTCTCGGAGGCAATCCGGAAACGGGGCCGTTTTTCGTGGAGGGCGCAATGCCGGGGGACACGCTGGCAATCAAGTTCCATCGCATCCGGCTGAACCGGGACTTGGCGGGCAGCGGCACTCGCATCGTGCCCAACGCTGTGCAGCCCGGATACTACCGCGATGCAAAATTTGATGACAACTTCAGCGGCGAATGGAGGCTTGATAGAGAAGCGAATACGGCAGTGCTGGCGAAGCCGACGGACCGGCTAAAGAATTTCAAGGTCAAACTCCAGCCGATGTTAGGCTGTGTCGGCGTAGCCCCTCCTGCAAAGCAATCGTTCCGGACCGGCTGGCTGGGGCCATGGGGCGGCAACATGGACTATAACGGGCTCCGGGAGGGCGTGACAGTGTACCTTCCGGTGTTTCAAGAGGGCGCGCTGCTGTTCGTCGGCGATGGACACGCGGTGGAAGGAGATGGCGAGCTGAACGGAGATGCGTTGGAAACTTCCATGGACGTGGAATTCACCGTCGATCTGATTCGGGGCCAAAGTAGCCAAGGACCGCGTTTCGAGAGCGACGAGTATCTGATGGCGTCGGGCATCGCCGGTTCGCTCCAGGAAGCGCTACAGCAGGCTACCAGCGAGCTGGCGCGCTGGCTGGAACGGGATTACAACCTTACGCCGAACGAATCCAACATCGTTCTGGGAACGTCAATCCGGTACGATATCGCGGAAGTCGTCGATCCGCAGCTTCATATCGTCGCGAAGGTGAGCAAAGCGGTGCTGGCAACCTTTCACTAGAAAAATTCAGCGGCTACCTAACGCTTCGGATACTCAGCCGTCTATATACTAAGAAGTCTAATTATGTCGAAGACCGACTCTCTTCAAGGCTCGCTGGATCTGCTTATTCTGAAGATTCTCTCGCGGCGGCCCGGTCTGCACGGCTACGCGATCATGTCTGCCATCCAGGATATGTCCGGCGACGTGCTTCGTGCCGAGGAGGGTTCACTCTATCCGGCGCTGCACCGGATGGAGGAAGCCGGATGGATTCGCGCCAGGTGGATCACGAAGCAAAGCGGCCGGAGGGCGCGCGTGTACGAAGTGACCGCGGCGGGCGAAAAGCAGCTTGCCGCCACAGAGTTGCGCTGGCGGGCCGTGACTTCCGCTGTAAATCGGGTTCTCCGGATGGCCTGACATGTCCTTGTGGTCGCGTATTGTGAATGCGCTGCGCGGCGATCGCCTGAGCCGCGAAATCGACGAAGAGTTCGAATCGCATATCGAGTGCGCAATCGAGGCCGGCCGCGATCCGGCCGAAGCCCGTAGAGCATTCGGCTCCGCGCTGCGGCAACGCGAAGAGAGCCGCGACATCCGCCTGCTTTCCTGGCTTGATTCGCTCCGCGCCGATGCTTTGTTTGGCTGGCGCCAGCTAAAGAAAAGAAAGGTCTCCTCAGCCGCTGCGGTGCTCTCGCTCGCGCTTGCAATGGGCGCCTGCACTGCCGCATTCCGCCTCATCGATGCCCTGCTGCTGCGGCCCATGCCCGTTACGCGTCCGGATCGCCTGTATGCCATGTTCTGCCGGGGAATGGGCCCTGACGGCAGGTTCAGAACGACGGACAGCAATGAGTACCCTCAGTTTCAGCTAATGCGTGCCGCGGTCAGGGATCGGGCCGAGCTGATTGCGGTCTCCTGGGCCGAACGCGCCGAATTGACGTACGGTTCAGAGCAGGAGATGGAGAAAGCTTACCGGCAATACGTCTCCGGCTGGATCTTCGATTCTTTCGGACTCAAGCCTGCCCTGGGCCGTCTGTTCACGGAAAACGACGACTTGAAACCGGGTGCCCATCCCGTTGCCGTGCTGTCGTACGACTATTGGAGACGGCGCTTCGGGGCAGACCCGAAAGTTGTCGGACGCACTTTCCGAATGGCCGGACGCCTGTACCAGATTGTCGGCGTGGCACCCGCGCCGTTCACGGGAACCGAGCCCGGCACTATTACCGAAATCTTTCTCCCCACGATGATGCACTCCGGAGTGACGCATGATGACTGGAGCTGGATTCGGACCTTTGTGCAGCTAAAGCCTGGCGCCACTCCGGAGCCCATCCGAACTAGGCTGCAGGCGATATTCAATGCCGTCCAGCACGAGAGGGCGAAGGGTTTTAGAGGCTGGCCCAAACGCCGCCTCGAGAATTTTCTGAACCAGATGGTTCTGGTAGAGCCCGCGGCGCCAGGCCTTTCCGATATGCGCAAGGAGTATGGCCGGGCGCTCACTGCCTTGGGGATACTGGTTGGGCTAGTGCTTCTGATTGCCGCGGCGAACGTAGCCAATCTGCTCACCGCCCAGGCGGCGGCGCGGGCGCGGGAGATGGCGCTGCGCGTCTCGATCGGGGCCGGACGCCGGCGCCTGGTGCAACTGGTGCTGGTCGAAAGCGCGCTGCTCGCCTTCATTGCGACTGGAATCGGCGCGTTTTTCGCCTGGTGGTCGGCGCCCTTCGTAGTCGCCCGGATCAATCCGCCGGATAATCCCGCGCGCCTGCTGCTTCCGACGGACTGGCGCGTACTCGGATTCGCACTGGCGCTCGCGATCGGCGTGACGTTTCTGTTCGGCCTTGCGCCGGCGCTGCGCGCTTCAGCCGTCCAGCCCGTGAGCGCTCTGAAAGGAGGAGAAGACCCACGCTCGCGGCGCCGCCTGATGTACGGGCTGATTGGCGCGCAGACGGCCTTCTGCTTCCTGGTGCTCCTGGTTGCGGGGCTGTTTGTGGCCAGCTTCGAGCGGCTTTCGAATCAGCCCACGGGGTTTTCGGCCGATCGGCTGCTCACGCTGGACACCCTCGCTGAACCGATGCAACCCACGGTTTTCTGGTATCAGGCAGCCGAGCATCTGCGCCGCCTGCCCTACGTTGAGAACGTCGCCATTGCGGCGTGGCCCCTGCTCAGCGGAATCGGCTCCAACGGCTTTGTGGCGATTAACGGAGCGCCGCCCAGCGAACTTCTCGCGTATTTTTTGAGCGTGTCGCCGGGTTGGCTTGACACGATGAAGATCCCCTTCATCGATGGGAGGGATTTCCGTCCGGACGATACGTATCCTGGCGTTGCGATCGTCAACGAAGCCTTCGCCAAGGAATACTTTCAGGGAGAAAACCCCGTTGGGAAATCGTTTGAGAAGACATTCGGCGGTTTTCGTTTCCAGATCGTCGGCCTGGTCCGGAACGCCCGCTACCGGAACATGCGCGAGCCGATCACTCCAACCGCCTATGTTCCACTGCGGCTTGGCAGCGCGGACGAGATGTTAAGCCGCGCAACTTTCCTCGTGCGCACCACAAACCCAAACCCGCTCGCGCTGGCATCGATGCTTCGTCAGGAAGTGCCGCACGCGCGGTCCGGATTCCGCGTCAGCAACATCCGCACGCAGTTGGAGATTAATCAGGCGCAAACGGTCCGCGAGCGGCTGCTTGCCGTACTCGCGCTGTTTTTCTCCGTAGTTGCGCCGTTGCTTGCCGGCATCGGCATCTATGGTGTTCTGGACTGCCTGGTGTTCGAGCGGCGCCGGGAGATTGGCATTCGCATGGCGATCGGGGCACAAGCCCGTGACGTTGCCCGCCGCGTAGTGGTTGACGCCTTTTCTATGGTGTTTGCAGGCGCGCTTGTGGGCCTCGCGCTGGGAACGGCATCGGTCCGATATATCGAGGCGCTCCTGTACCAAGTGAAAGCGACCGAGTTGGGCATCCTGGCCCTTCCATGGATAGCGATTCTCGTTGTGGCGCTAACGGCTGCGGTGCCGCCGGTCATTCGCGCAGTCCGCATCGATCCCATGGCAATTCTGCGCACCGAATAGAGCTATTGCAATTGGATCAGCTTTGCGGGCTGGGTTTCGGCGGCTGAAGCTGAGGGCCTTTGCGGCGCCCGCCAGAAGTCCATATACGAAATCTGGTGCACGCAGGCCACGGTGCAACGCGGTGCGCACGATTTCTCAGTCAGGAACTCGCGCCGGATGTCATCGCGCGTGTACTCCGCCAAAGGTTTGGCCGGATAACCGCGCTGCTGAGAACAGTAATGAACCAGTCCATCCTCACAAACGTACAGGTACCTGGCTCCGGCCCGGCAGCGCCAGCGGTTTTCTCTGCCATTCGCAATGTTGTCCTGAAAGTAATTGATTTGCGCGTAGCTGCTCTTCTCGAGCGCTCGCATCTGCTGATATACCGCCCGTTCCTTCGCTCCGAGCGGCTGGAGCTGGCCGCCGCCGTCGTGAATGATCCCCACCGTTGAGGTGAAGCCCAGCTCCAGCGCCCGCTTGCCGACGGCCAGCGCGTCCTCGGGATTGCGGATCCCTCCGCCCACTACGGAGTTGATATTCACGTGAAAATCGGCGTATTCAGCCAGTAGTTGAAGCTTCTTGTCGAGCACTTTGAGGCTCTTTTTCGAGACCTCGTCGGGCATGACGTTATCAATGCTGATTTGCAGGTGCTCCAGGCCGGCATGGTTGAGCCGGCCGATCCGCTCGGCCGTCAGCAGGTATCCGTTCGTGATCATGCCGGCGATCATTCCATGCCTCCGGATACGCGTAATGATCGCGTCCAATTCCGGATGCAGCAGCGGCTCTCCTCCACTTATCGTGATAATTGTGGTGCCAAGAGCGGCCAGCCGGTCGATCCGCGCGAACATAGTATCGAGCGGCACGGGCTTGGAAAAGTTATCAAATTCATTGCAGTAGGTGCAGGATAGGTTGCAGCGGCGAATCGGAATAATGTGCGCTAAGATAGGGTGATCAGTCGAGGCCAAGCCCCTATAGATCATCCGCAGCTCGCGTGCCCTGCGATGTACGCGCTTCCATGCCCGCCGAAACCTCGTGGCAACATCCCGCATAGCCAGAACTCTTTTTTCCGATTTAACCATAACAGCGTCGCCATAGCCGCGGTTTTTGCGCCCAAACGCTCGATTCCGAGGGCCGAAGGTTGAATCTCAGGGGCGGGAGGCATAGCCATCGTGAGCGAGCGTGAGCCGCTGGTCAGTATCGTTACTCCCTGCTATAACACGGCCCGCTTTTTGGAAGAGACGATTTGCAGCGTGCTCTCCCAGGATTACCCGTACATCGAATATCTGGTGATGGACGGCGGCTCGACCGACGGCACGCGCGAAATTCTGGAGCGCTACCGCGGCCGCCTCCGGTATATATCGGCTCCTGACCACGGTCAAGCCGACGCGATCAATCGAGGGTTTCACCTCTCCCGGGGCTCGATTTTCGCATTTCTGAACGCTGATGATACCTATCTGCCGGGAGCCGTTGCAACGGCCGTGCAGAATATGGTCAATCGCCCCGACGCCGGCGTGGTCTACGGGGAAGCGTATCATGTGGGGGAGTTCGGCCAAGTGATCGCCCGCTACCCGGTCCGCCCCTTCGACCCTGCGGGACTGCGGCTGCGCTGCTATATTTGCCAGCCGGCCTCTTTCATGCGCCGCTGGGCCTTCGAGTCTGCGGGAATGCTGGATCCGCAGTTGCATTTCGCCCTCGATTACGATCTCTGGATCCGCATCGCCAGGCAACATACGATGCTCAAGATCGATCAGTACTTGGCTACTTCGCGCATTCACCCTCACAACAAAACCTTGCGAAGCCTCAGGTCTGTCTTTCGCGAGGTCTGCGCCGTGCTGCAGAAGCACTATGGATATGTGCCGTGCAACTGGTTGTACGGTTACGGCGATTATCTGCTGACGGGACGCAACCCCATGTTCGAACCGCCCAAGCCGACCCTGGCAAACCTGGGGCTTTGCTTCCTGCTCGGGTCTTATTACAATCCGCGTCACCTGCTTCGATACTGGAAGGACATGGCGGCCACCGCCCGGTCATTGCGGAACCGCGCGCTGCTATGAGGGCGCGCCGGCGATTCTACAGCTCCATCGGGAAATCGAATAGATTCTCAAGACCGTTCTCCCGGACGACGTAGTTGTCTTCCAGCCGGATGCCTCCGCGCAGTTCTTCGGAATAGATGCCCGGCTCGAGCGTGATGACATCGCCGACCTCGAAGATGTCGTCCGTGCCGGGAACGATGCGGGGCGCTTCGTGCCCGTGATGTCCGATCCCGTGCCCGGCATGATGCCAAAAGCTCTTCCGGCTGATTTCCTGCGCGTCCAGGTAGTCCTTCACTACCGCGTAAACGTCGCGCGCCGGTACTCCGGGTCTTACGGCCTGCTCGCCTAATCGAACGGCTTTTCGAACAATCTCCCATGCCCGGAGCTGCAGGTCAGACGGCGCCCCGACGGCGAAGGTTCTACAGGTATCGCCGAAGTAGAGCGCCGGGGCGGGGAAGAGATCCAGGATGTAGAGATCGCCCGCCTCGAGCACACGTGTTGTGGGCGGCCCTCCGGCCTTGATGGCTCGCTTGCCGCAAGCAAAATCGCCCGCAAACGTCACTGAAGTGCCGGCCTCCCGCACCGCGGCGGCGTACATCGCGTTGTAGACATCGATTTCGGTCAGCCCGGGCGCAATTGTCTCCCTGGCCGCGCGGTAAGCCGCCTTGATCAAGCGCAAACTTTCCCGGATCTCGCCGATTTCGTCCTGTTCTTTTCGTTTACGCAGCTCGAGCACGGCGTCGGTGGCATCCAGGATCTGGGCTTTCGGCCAACACTGTTCCACACATTCCTCGGCCAGCGGCGAAGTTGTCGCACGCTCGATACCGCAGCGGCTGACGCTCTGGGCATGTTTGGCCAGCCCATGCCTCAGCAGCCTGGCTGCATCGTGGAACGGATGCGTAATCGTGCGTTGAATCGAGTAGATCTCAAGCGGAATGGCTTCGTCTGTGAAGCTCTCCGAGCCTGCCGCGGTAACCGCGAGGGTATGGCCGTCACTCCATAACGCAAATAATGCCGGCACATCGGCGGTGCTGAGAGCACCGGAGAAATAGTAAACAGACCGATAGTTTCCAGTGAGGAACAAATCCCAGCGATTCCGCTGCAGGATCTGGAGAAGTCGTTGCTGCCGCGCCTGGCAGCCTTGGCGTGTAAGCATGAGCGCTGCCATTGTCGCACGGCGGTGGCCGTGTTTACCCCGTTTGTGAAATCATGCTAGTATTCTGCCGACAAAAATTATGCCGGAAACCGCGTTATTTGCTCCGGTCCGCGCGCAGACGCTTAAGGAAAACATCTTGGAGATGCTCACCGGCGCCATTCTCTCAGGCAAGATCCGTCCTGGCGAACGGTTGAACGAAAGCGAGCTGGCACGGCAGCTTCAGGTGAGCCGCGCTCCCATTCGCGAGGCTCTGCAGCAATTGAGCGAGCAGGGCCTGGTCATGAATCACCCGCGCCGCGGCATGTTTGTGGTCAGCCTGGAAAAGGAGGACCTGCAGAAGATCAACAGCCTGCGGATTGTACTGGAAGCCGAAGCGCTGCGGCTGACGCGTTCTCGCCTCACGCCGCAGATCGAGAAGAAACTCACCCAGATAGTCGAGCGCATGGAAGGGCTGAATGGGGCGCCGGCGCTGCAACTCACCCGGCTCGACCTGGAATTCCATCGCACGATCTGGTCGCAGACCGGGAACGAGTACCTGGAGAAGAGCCTCACCAGCGTGACGGCGCCGCTGTTCGCCTATGCAGTACTGATCAAAACCGAAAGTGAAAAGATGCGCATGATTCAAAACTCCCACCGGCCGCTGCTCGAGTTCGTGCGGGGTCGTAGAAAAGGCTCGGCTGAAGACGTGATGCTTGATCATCTCAAGCTGGGGTGGGACCGGCCAGAGGTATTTTGGAGCCGGACCGAATCGCGGTAATCAATCGATCCCTCGAACAATATGATCAAAGCTACTCTGGGTGAAGGCAGTACTCCTCTGGTAGAGAGCGTCAGCATTGGCAAGTCTCTAAGGCTGGAGGCACTATATTTCAAACTCGAAACCTGCAATCCTTCCGGCTCCTACAAGGATCGGTTTGCAGCGGCGGAAATGAGCCGCATGCTGAACGCCGGCGTCCGGGCGTGTGTGGCTACTTCTTCGGGCAACACGGGTTCCGCGCTGGCCGCTTACTCGGCTCGCTATGGCGTGGCTTGCGCCATCGTGGTCAATCAGCACGCTCCGGCAGGCAAACTGTACCAGATGCAGGCACATGGGGCCCGGGTCATCCGCGTTCGTGATTTCGCCACCGAGCCGGCGGTGACCATGCAGGTTTACGACCTGCTTGCGGAGCTTTCGAAGAGCGAAGGCATTCCGCTCGTAGTCTCGGCGTATCGATACTGTCCCGAAGGGATGGCTGGCGTCGAGAGTCTTTCGGAAGAGATCGCACGGCAGGCTCCGCAGCGCCTCGATCACGTTTTTGTTCCCGTGGGCGGCGGAGGGCTGTTTACTGCTGTGTGCCGGGGCTTCTCCAGGCCGGCCAATGCAAAGCCCCGGGTGCATGCGATCCAGCCGGAAGGCTGCTCGACCGTGGTGGCAAGCTTCGAGCGCGGCGATACTAAGATCCGTCCAGTGAACAGCACCACGGGCATCAGCGGGCTTTCGGTGCCCTTTGATATCGACGGCAGCCTGGCTCTGAGTGAGCTCCGGCGCTCTGGCGGGTTCGGATTGGCCGTGAGCGACGAAGAGGTGCTGGATGCGCAGCGGCTTCTGCTCGGGCGCGAGGGCATCTACACGGAGCCTGCCGGAGCTACCGCTCTGGCGGGTTTGCTGCGGGCGCGCCGGGAAGGCCGGATATCTGAAGCAGGCACGGCTGTCTGTCTGGTTACCGGACATGGATTCAAGGATCCGAACTCCGTGGAGCGCGCTGCGGCGCAACATCCCGCCGTTTTAACAGAAGCCGGCCAGCTCAAGAGCTGCCTGATGGAGGCGATTGCGCATGAAGCTGGAAGGTAAGGTCGCGATTGTCACCGGCGGGGGGACCGGCATCGGGCTGGGCATCGCTCGCGTTCTGGCCGAGCACGGCGTCCGGCTTGCGCTGGCGCAGCGCAGAATCGAGCCGCTCCAGGCCATCGAACAAGAGCTCGGCCCGGGGCGAGTGTTCATCTCCACCCTCGATATCCGCGACTCCGAAGCAGTGGAGGCTTTCGTCCAAGCGGTGGTTACGCGTTTCGGTTGTGTAGATATTCTGGTCAACAATGCGAGTCTCACCGGCACGCCGGCTGTCGGGCCGCTCCTTGACTGCGGCCGCGAGTTCGTCGACGACATGGTGGACGTGAACCTGAAAGGCACCTTCTACTGCTCGCAGGCCGTGGCGCGGCGAATGATCGAGGCGCGGCGCGGCGGCAGTATCATCCACATTTCTTCGGTGGGGGCATATGCCGCTCAAGAGTTTGCAAGTCTTTACTGCGCCACCAAGGCGGCGCAGGTCTCCATGGCGCAGTCGATGGCGCTGGAGCTCGCTCCGCACGGCATCCGTGTGAACGCAGTGGCTCCGGGGGACATCTACACTGAGGCCAGCGCGGAGATCACCCAGGACCTGCGCCAGTCCGGAGCCTCCGGGCAGTACTTCCGGGTGACGCCTTTGGGCCGTAGAGGGAGACCGGAGGAGATTGGCCGGGCCGTCGCTTTTCTGGCATCCGAAGATGCCTCATTCGTGACGGGCGCCACGCTGCTGGTAGATGGCGGCTTTCTGGCCTACTGAATTTTCGCAACAAA
>Ga0070741_10006158_pt1 | contig 26008 bp, 21 predicted proteins | sample Coa_R1_4_FD_66440 | JGI IMG/M metagenome (GOLD analysis project Ga0070741, IMG submission 66440) | Surface soil microbial communities from Centralia Pennsylvania, which are recovering from an underground coalmine fire - Coalmine... | ecosystem: Environmental > Terrestrial > Soil > Unclassified ... | reverse complement strand
GTAAGCGTCCATTCCTCGCACACTTGGCGGCGTCGGGGTGATTGCGATCTGTGTTCCACGGCGAGGTATGCCGAGGAGGACAGCATCAGTGTCGAGATGGCCAGCAGACTACCGGGTCGAGCTTGAGGCGTTCTGGCGATCGCATCATGAGGCGTGGCGCCGGAGCGATCTGAATCAAAGGGAATACTGCGAGTCGCACGGCCTACCGTTGAAACGCTTCGGGAACTGGCGGGCGAAGTTCAAGCAGGAACCGGCGGTCCCGGAGAAGCTGCTGTACCGACGCGGTGGTGGAGTTAGTCATATGACTAAGAAGGCAAGTCATATGACTAACGGGGTGGGTCTGCCGGTGCCTGGCGTGACCCACGGCGTGACGGGGCGCCGCAGCTTCAGCGAGGAGGACAAGCGGCGGATCGTCGACGAGACGTCGCAACCCGGCATGTCCGTTACGCAGGTGGCGCGCCGATACGGGATTGCGCCCCGTGTCCTCTTCCGATGGAAAGAGGCGTTCAAACCTGAGCCCGAGCCAGCTGCTCCGGCCTTTGCGCCGGTTCAGATCATGGACGCAGCCCCCTTGGTTGAAGGGCCAGCAGCAGCATCTGTCCCAGTGATCGTCGAGCGGCCTGCGCCCGGGATCGAGGTCGAGTTGATCGGCGGACGGCGGGTGCGCTTCGAGCGCGATGCCGATCCGGAAACGGTCCGGCGGCTGGTCGCCTTGCTCGAGGGAGGCGCGCCATGACCTTGCTTCCGTCCGGCGTGAAGATCCACGTGGCGCTGGGCGTCACCGACATGAGGAAGGGCCTTGATGGCTTGGCGATGCTGGTGCAGGGCACGCTGAAGCAGGATCCCTTCTCGGGGCACTTGTTCCTGTTCCGCGGCCGTAAGGCCGACCTGCTGAAGATCGTGTTCTGGGACGGCACGGGCCTGTGCCTGTTCACCAAGCGGCTGGAGCAGAGCCGGTTCTTCTGGCCGGTGGCGGATGAGGCGACGGGCTCGGTGATGCTGACGTCGGCGCAGCTATCGATGCTGATCGAGGGTATCGACTGGCGCTCACCGGAACGACGATGGCGCCCTTCTGTAGCTGGATGATCATGCGGCCGATTGACTCGGCAACGCCGAAGGCGGTGCGATACCGCAAGACCGAGCGTACCGTGTGCTCATGGAGCTCGATCTTGCTGCTCTGCCGGACGATGTTGATGCCCTGCATCAGCTGATCCGGCAGCTGGCGGCGGAACGGACCGGGGAACGCAAGGCACTGTCCGCGGCACAGGTTGAGATCGAGCGCCTGCGATTGATCGTCCAGAAGCTGCAGCGCCTGCAGTTCGGCCGGCGGGCCGAACGGCTCGATGGCAATCAGCTCGAGTTGGGACTGGAGGATCTGGGAGCCGACATCGGCCGGGCCGAGGAACTACTGCCGACGGGGCCGGCCGACAAGGAACCGGTCGCCCGGGATCGACCCGATCGGCCGCGCCTGCCTGAGCACCTGGAACGCGAGGATGTGAGCCTCGACCTCGAGGTGACGGCTTGTCCGTGTTGTGGCGGCGCCCTGCATGCGATCGGCGAGACGGTGAGTGAGATGCTCGACTGGGTGCCGGCGCGGTTGCGCGTCATCCGTATCCGTCGGCCCAAGTACGGCTGCCGGGCGTGCGGCAGCATCCATCAAGCATCTGCACCAGAACGGCCGATCGCCAAGGGCTTGGCAACACCGGGCCTGCTGGCCCAGGTGCTGATCAACAAGTACTGCGATCACCTTCCTCTCTATCGACAGTCGCAAATCTTCGCGCGACAGGGCGTGGAGCTGGATCGGTCGACCCTGGCCAACTGGGTCGGCGGCGCCGCTTGGTGGCTGGAGCCGCTGAGGGATCGGCTGGCCGAGCATGTGTTCGCCTCACAGAAGCTGTTCGCCGATGACACGCCGATCCCGGTGCTCGATCCCGGTCGCGGCCGCACCAAGACTGGTCGGTTGTGGGTCTATGCCCGGGACGATCGACCATGGAGCGGGTCCGATCCACCGGCGGCCGTTTACTTCTACAGCCCCGATCGTAGGGCCGAGCGTCCTGTTACGCATCTCGGCCGGTTCAGAGGCATCTTGCAGGTCGATGGCTATCCTGGCTTCGAGCAGCTGGTCCCCACGGGCATCGTACTGGCGGCCTGCTGGGCCCACACACGGCGCAAGTTCTACGACGTGCATCAGGCGACCGGCTCGCCGATCGCAGCCGAGGCCCTGCGACGAATCGGCGAGCTTTATGCCATCGAAGACAGGATCCGCGGCCGGTCGGCCGGGTTGCGCCGCATGGTCCGCGTGGAGCTGGCTCGGCCAGTGGTCGATGCCCTGAAGCTCTGGCTGGAAGCCGAGCTGCATCGCCTGCCGCCACGCAGCCCGCTCGCTGACGCCATCCGCTATGCCCTGGTCCGCTGGAAAGCTCTCTGCCTCTACCTCGACGATGGCCGGGTCGAGCTCGACACCAACACCGTCGAGCGCGCCATCCGGCCGATCGCCCTGGGCCGCAAGAATCACCTGTTCGCCGGCTCCGATGGCGGGGCTGACCGCTGGGCCATCGTCTGCTCGCTGATCACCACCGCCAAGCTCAACAACCGCGAGCCATACGCCTACCTCAAGGACGTCCTAGACCGCATGACCAACGGCCATCCGGCTAACCGGCTCGACGACCTCTTGCCCTGGAACTGGACGCCGGCTGCCTGACCCCGTGTCAGGAATGGACGCTTACTTCCAATTTGGAGCCCCTTAGGCTAATGCAGCGGGGCAAACCGCCTCGGTTCTGCCTTGAGATCTCGATGATGTTGCCGTCGGATCGCGGCAATAGGTCGAGGTCAACGTGCTCTGCGGCCGGATTTCTCAGCCGGTCCCTCCTCTATGACAATGCCGCAGCTCCTGAGATACCTGACAGTTGTCGCTGCCCGGTACCACCGCTCGGCCGGTCGACCACTGCTCCTGCGTCGCCGTATGCGGCCGGCCGCTGCGTAGAGCTTCAGTAAGCAGGCCCTAGGATATGAACTGACCGGTGTTCGCGAACTCGAGTTCGCCGCCGACGTAGCAGTCGCTGTTGCGGTCCAGGTAGCGGGGCCGTTTCACGCGTCGTGCGCAGCGCCCTCGCCCGTCGCGCTCGAGCAGATCAAGTGCCACCAAGGCGTCAATGAAAGTCCGCGCGGTGCGATGGTGGACGCCGGTCTGTTAAGCGAGTTCGTCGATCTTGGGCCAACCAGCGGGAAACAATAGGGTGAACACATCAAGCTCGATGGCGATGAGCGACGCTTTCGAGTCGCGGAAGGCAAATCCCAGCCGGATCAGGCGGTTGGGCGTTGGCTGCGACGCAGTCACTGTGTCCTTGGTCGCACTAGCGCTCGATGGGGAACGTCTCGAGTTGTTCGATGCGGGTCGGGGCAAGGTTGCTGAGGCGCGCGATCGTGGCCGACTATAGCAGCAGCGGTCCGCTTGCCGGCTGATCAAAATACACCCGCAAAGCTGCTTCATTGCCGGTTGGGCCGCGGCTAGTCTCGATCCATCAGGCGGGTTCACTTACTTCAGAAGGACGACAGCATGCGAGCCGTGATCGTCGGTGCGGGAATGGGCGGGCTGATGACGGCGTTGGCGCTGCGGCAGTCCGGCGCCTTCGCCACGATCGATATTTACGAGCAGACGAAGCTGCCGAGCACGGCCGGCGCCGGGTTGAACGTCCCGCCCAACGGGGCGCGGATATGTCGTTGGCTAGGCGTCGACCTCGATGGCGGGAACCCCAAGGGGCCCGATGGCGCGATCGACGGGGGCCGGGCGGCAATTCTCGAGTCGACACGGCAGTTCAACGCCGATGGCAGCATGACAAAGCGGCCGTTCGATCACGTCACCACTGCGGGTGACGGCGCGGGCTTTCATCACATGCACCGGCTCGACTTGCTGATGTGCCTGTACAAGCGGGTGTTCGAGTTCGGTCCCGACAGCGGGGCGCCCTGCCCGATCACCGTGCACATGAATTGCAGGCTGACAGAGTTGCGTCAGACCGCCGACGAGGTAACCGCGACTTTTTCGGATGGTAGTGCCGCCACCGCCGAAGTTCTCGTTGGAGCCGACGGCATCAACTCTGCCACGTTGCAGCTGGCGTGGCCGAACCCGCGACCCAAGCGCTGGACCGAAGTGACGTGCTTTCGCGGGCTCATTCCGCGGGCGGCGGTCGCCTCCCTCCGCAAGGCCGACGGACGCCCTCTGGAGCACAACCCCATCAACTCCTTCAGCATGGACCGCTATCGGACCGAAAGAAGCGGGGCAACGACGTATTGGGTGCGCGGCGGCGAGCTGTTGAACGTGTGGATCGCCCACTATGAGCCCAACTCCGCGGAGTTCGAGAAGGAGGAAGGCGACTGGTTCCCCGTCGGTCGGGAGGAGATCCTTCGCGAGGTCGGCGAGGCCTTCGTGGGCAGCGCCTATAGAGACGATCTGCTTGCCCTGGCCGGCGCGATCGTGCGTCCCACGAAGTGGGGCCTTTACGATCGAGATGCGCTCGAGACCTGGGTGCAGGGCCGCATCTGTCTGCTCGGCGACGCGGCGCACCCGATGCTCCCGACGTTCGGCCAGGGCGCCGCGCAGTCCTTCGAGGACGCCGCCGCGCTCTCCAAGGCCTTCGCGCTGCACGGAAGCGATGTGGCGACGGCGCTGTTGCACTACGAACGCGTGAGGCACTACCGCGCCACCCGCTTCCAGCTCGGCTCCAAATTCGCCTTCGATCACTTGCGGGCGAGGGACACTGCCGAGCAGAAGGCGCTCCTCGAGTCGCTCAACGAACGGATGAGCCCCGCTTTTGCCCACGACAAACGCGGCGGCGAGGACGACTCGTGGATCTACGCCTACGACGCTCGCAACATAGGCGAGGAATTGCCTCCCAAGAGACTAGGTCCATGGGACTTCCGCCGCGCTGCGAGAGCCGATTACGCTGCGGTCACCCGCAAGCTCTGGACGCCGGCCGTTCCCGCCACGGGCACGCGCCGCGTCACGCGAGAGGAGGTCGCCAAGCATAACACCCGCGATGACTGCTGGGTCATCATCTCCGGGAAGGTCTACGACATCACCGAGTGGGCGCCGCATCACCCCGGCGGCGCCGGAATCGCGCGGATGTACGCAGGCAAGGAAGCTACTGCGGAATTCGGCGACTACCACAGTGCCGAAGCTGTCGCGCACATGGTCAATTTCTGCATCGGCGATCTCGTCGACACTGCAACGGCCTTGCCGTGACTGATTGGCATTTCCAGCGCACCGCATCGTTTGGCGCCGAAGCGCCTGCTGCGCGCCGCTGGCTGGACCGTGACGAGTAGTTTGCCGTCTGCGCAGAGCAAGAGTCTCACCTGGTTCGAGGACCATGTCCGCAGCAGCAAACCGCGCGAAACATCGTCACTATACGTCAGGATTTGATCCAGAATCGCGCCATAGCCGGCCAAGCTTGGCAGTTTTGGCAATCAGCTCGTCGGGAAAGCTTGTCGATCATCGCATTCCGCAGACCGGCGATTTTGGTCTCGATCGTTGTCTGATATTGCGGAAGATTGCCGGAGAGCTGCGCCACCTGCGTACCGATCGCCGCTGTCGGAGCGGGAGGACGACACATGTGCCGCCCCAGCCTTCTACCATCGTCGTGCGGTTGCCAAGCCTACTTCGATTTTGCGGCGCTTGCCGGACTGAGCTTGGGCAATTCGATTCGGCTACTGGCGCGATCGGCTTGCCATAGGCCCACGGATATAGCGGCTGCGATGACGATTGCCGCAACGGTGAGCCATGTTACGATCTGGGCACGGCGCTCGAGCGGCAGATAGAGTTCGGCCGTATCGGTCTTGGCGATCACATACCAGCCGAGTTCGTCGATGTACCGCGCGGCTGTCAGTACCTCCTTGCCCCGATAGTCTCGGGCTTCCCGAACGCCTTCGCCTCGGAGGACTGCCTGGACGGCCGCGATCTCGGTGTCGGCCGACAAGGAGAAGATGGATCGGTTTCCGCCTTCAGCCATGTGCAACGGCGGCCTGACGAACACCGCGTTGCCGCCCTCGCGCCGGACAATGACCACCTCAGAACTCCCGCTTGGCACCGGCCAGCGCTCCACCTCTTCGAGCAATTCAGCCGACGGATCGACCGTGAACACCAAGGTCGCCAGGGCGGCTTGAGCTCCGAACCTCGAAAGCGGCATCCTGAAATCGAGTCGCAACTGTCCATTGCCGAGGAGGGATCGTTCGCGAATGCGGCGAGGATCAGCAGACGCCGCATATTCCCCTGTGCTTTCACCAAGCGCCATCAGGGTTCGTCCGTCGGGGCCGAACAGCGTCACACCGACGTTCTCCGGATGGCGTGCCAGCCATTCGCCGAACAGAATCTCGACCACAGTCCGATTGCGATCCGCCCAGTTGGGATCGTCGAGTGGCAACTGCTGCAGGGCGGCGCCGAGCTCGCGGCCCCCAAGCGCGCGCTCGAGCAGCCATTTCCTGATCTGCTGCACCTTCAGGGCGGCGATGGACTCCTGCTGCTGCAGAACTCGCTGCTTGTTGGTGGACAGCACGTCGTGGACATAGATGTAGCTGTTGAGGCTCGCAGTGACGACGAAGATTGCGAAGGCCAGCGTCACGATGCGCCCCTGCCGCCACGGGAAGCCGTCGCTCCACAAGCTTCCAGTGCGTGCGAGCGAGCTCTGCAGGTGAGCCGTTCCGTAGATCGCGAACAATGCCGCGCCGACGATCGCCGGAAGCATCCACAGCAGGACTTTGCCGGAAAAACTGAACTCGCTCGTCGCCCAGGCCCCCATTACGCCGAGCGCGCCGATGCTCATGATCGACAGGACAAAGAATAGGGGGGCGAGACGAAGAAGAGTGGTAGCGCGAGGCATCGAAGAGCTCCACAGGAGATAGGCAATCATTCGCGGAGAGGGTTGAGTTTTTCGCCGGGCTCGTAGCCCAGCAGGCGGGAACAGGCGGGCGTGATCCTCCGATCCGGTTTGGAAAGCGCCGCCGGCTCCTGGATGACAGCATCGAACTTGTCCGGATCATCGAGCGACAGGCTGACGGTGCACTGCAGGCGATAGGGCTCCGATTCAAATCCTGTCACCTCGAACGTTGGCCCGACGATCTCAGGCAAGGGCAGGCCAGCGGCGCGGAGATCGGCATAGACACTGTTGAGCAGGCGTTCGTCGCGGGAAGCGACCACCGCCGCCAGTTGCGCCGCAAGCAGGCCATTCATGTTGAGCGCAGAGACATTTCGCTGGACATGCTCGAGGAGCCGACGCTTGGCCTCTGCCGCCGGCAAGCGTCTGGCGTGCGGTGGCACGACCTGTGCCGGGCTGTGCATGAGATTCGAGCAGATGTTAAGTGCACGGGCTGCCGGCGCCGGCAAGGGCCGCAGAACGCCGGCAGGACAGATCTTGAGCTCGAGGAACTTTTCCGCTGTGTCGACATATTCCCACACCTGGGGCGGTCGGCCGAGCATGCGGGCGATGAACGGGCTATCGACGCCCATGGCGCCGACATAGTGCACGAAAAGTGCGGCGGCGCCCTGGGCCTCGTTGAAGCCCTTGGCGATGCCTTCCCGCGGGCTGCTGGCTGCGCTCGCGGTCGGATGGTTTGGATTGAGGGCAAAGTTGTGGAAGCCCAGTATGGCTCCGACCTCGATGGTGCGCGCCGTGACGACCTCTGTTCTTCGGTGACTGGCGGTGCCACCCAGAAAGGCCAGCGCGCAAGCCGAAAGGCACGAATCGCGCGCGCGCACCAGCGTGGCGACGTCGAATTCCCGGAACAGATAGCCGAGCTTCAGCCCCTCCAGCAGATCGCCCCCGGCGCTGCTCATCTCGATCGTCGCCAGCGGGGCACCTGCGTCCTGAAGACCCTTTTTGCCCATACCTGTCAGGATCGCGCGCAGGCGTGCGGCATCTCCCTCTTCGATCATTCCCGTCAGACGGAGCACCCGTGAGGCCGGCTGGGGTTTGCCGATGATGCTGGGAATGGAGATCGACTGGTCCGCGATCGTGGCGGCGCGCGACGGCGCGGACATGCCGATGCCAGCCATCATGCCCGCGACGAGGAGGGCGCTGATCTTCACGGGCCGGTGCACCCGCGCCCAGGCGCGGAGGAGCGCACGAACAGAGTAGCGTTTTCGTCGTGGTACGCCTGGCACCAATTTGGCATCAGGGCGAGTAGCTCATTGGCTGGACGATCGGGCCGCAGCAGGGTCCATTCGATGCCGTATTCGTCCAGGAGCTGCGCAAGGCCGCCGTGGCCCGAGATCGCGGCCACGTAACGCAGGATGAAGTTCCGCCCATAGAGCTCGGCGCGACCGTCGATGAAGGTCGGCACTCGCTCGTTCACGAGATAGCCGCCGAAGCCATAATCGTTCAGCACTGGTCCGCTAAGTGCGTGGCCGCGCGCGAAAGCGATAGCGGACGCCGGTGCGACGGCGGGCGGCAGGACACTGTGGCGAAGCTGGCTCCAGCCCGCCGCCAGGACAGCCGCGCACAAGGCCGCCATGGTTGCCGCCCGTGCCGCGGCGCTCGGTGGAGCCGCGCGGCCCGCCGCGACCACCGGGATCAAGGCCGACCAACGCCGCGCGACGATCGGCGCCAACAGGATGGGGGCCAGCAGGCCCAGGAGTTCGGCATTCCGAGCAAAGCGGAAATAGAGATAGAGGAGACCCGCCACGACGAGGGCGCGAAGCAACGGCACCTTCACGGCACCGAGCAGGGCGACAACCGCTGCGAACAGCAGGACGGCCAGTTGCGCGGGCTGACGCTGCCAATCGGGCGAGCGCCACTCGTCGATCAGGGGCAGGACGCTTCCCAGCTCAAGAATGCGGTGAGTGACGAAAAACGGCCGCCAGCCATACGGCGTGATGCCTGCCACCACCACTGCCGCAACGCCAAATCCCAACCAGCCGATCAGCTTGCGGACGCGATCGGCGCGATCGGAGGCAGTCGCCACCGCCTCGAGACCGAGTCCGACTGCCAGCATAAAGCCGAGCGTGAAGCCGCCGTGAAGATTGGCCCACAAAAGCATCAGGACGAGCAGCCACGGCGAGGGCATCCAGTCGCGTTCGACCGCCCGCACCAGCCCGGCCGTCCACAAGACCATCACCGGCAGCGCCAAGAGATGCGGCCGCGCCAGCAGATGCGGCGCCGTCAGAATCACCGCCGAGGCAGACAGGATGGCCGCCAGCAGTCCGCCGACATCGGCCGCCAGCAGCCGGAACAGGAGAGCAAACGTGGCTGCCGTGACAACGCAGGCAAGCGCCGCGACGCCGGGCCAGCCGCCGGCAGCGTGAGCGGCCGCCAGTATGACCTGCGAGAGCCACTCCTTCGCTATCCACTCCTGGCCGGCAAACGTGAACGAGAAGGGATCAGTCCGGGGAACGCGGCCTTGCTGCAGGATCCAGCGACCGGTGGCGACATGCCACTGCGTGTCTGGATCGCCGAGCATAGGCGTTGCCCCGCCGAATACCAGAATGGTGAACACCGCGAGGCCGAAGCAGAGCGGCATGCTCGCAAGCCAGCTTGGCACGCTTGCCCGCGCGGCTTTCGGAGAGAAGGTCGCGAGTGACACGACGAATCCTACGCCACCGCCCGTTCGAGCGGATCGATACGGCCACGGCGCAGCAGCAGTTCTGCCTGCATGGCGGGCACCGGACGCGAAAAGTAAAAGCCCTGGATATTCCGGCATCCCCATTGGTCAAGCAGGTCGAGCTGGGCCCTGGTTTCGACGCCCTCGGCGAGGATGGAAATGCCCAGCTCGCGACTCAGCCCGATTGCGGCTCGGACGATGATTCCGTTTTCCGCCTTGCTGTCCAGGTCGGTGATGAATTCCTGGGCGATCTTGATGCGGTCGACCGGAAAACGCCTCAGATAGTCCAGGGAGGAATATCCGGTGCCGAAATCGTCGATCGCCAATCGGACGCCGCGCGAGCGTAACCGTACAAGAACGTCGTTGTGGTTGCGCGCGGCGTCCATCAGGACCGACTCGGTGAGTTCCAGTTCAAGCTCGCCCGGTCGCAAGCCGTAATCCTGTATCGCCTGGCCGATCTCGGCTTCGAGATTCTGCGATGCCTTGAACTGGACGGCGGACAGATTCACGGCAATTGCTGGCGGTGTGAGGCCCGCGTCGCGCCACGCCCTCATCTGGCGGCAGGACTCGCGCAGTATCCAGAGTCCCAGGGCGTTGATCAGGCCGTTGCGCTCGGCGATCGGAATGAACTCCAGCGGGGGCACCAGACCGCGCTGAGGATGACGCCACCGCGCGAGAGCCTCGAGCCCGACGATCTGCCCGTTCGTCGCATCGACCTGTGGCTGGTATTCGAGGAAGATTTGCCCGGACGCGAGCGCGCCCCGCAGATCATTACTGGTTTCGACGCGATGACGCACCTCGGCGTCCATGGCCGAAGTGAAGAAGCGATAGGTTCCGCGCTCCTCCGACTTGGCGCGATAGAGGGCGACGTCGGCTCCGGACAACAGCGATTCGGCGTCTACTGGTTCGGCGCCGCTGATGGCGATGCCGATGCTGGCGCTGCTGGAAATCGTGTTTCCATGGATGGTGTAGGGTTCCGCCAGCAATTCGAGCAAGCGCCCCGCGAGCAGGCCAGCATCGGTGGGATCGGCGATATTCGTCTCAAGGACGGCAAACTCGTCGCCGCCGAAACGCGCCACCGTGTCGATGTCCCGAACCGCTCCGCGCAGCCTTGCGGCCACCTCCTTCAGCAGCGCATCCCCCATCGGGTGGCCCAAAGTGTCGTTGATGTCCTTGAAATGGTCTAGATCGAGATAGAGCACGGCGAAGCCCTGGCCCCCGCGGCGCACATACCCAATCGCCTTCTCCAGTGCTTCTGTGAATACGACGCGGTTAGCAAGGCCGGTGAGGCCGTCGAAGCGCGCCATTTGCACAATCTTCGCCTCGGCGCGCTTGCGCTCGCTGATGTCGTGCAAGGTGGCGAGGAAAAATGGCCGGCCGCCGAGGGTGATGCGGCGCAAGCTGACTTCGGTGGGGAATATCCGCCCGTCCCTGGCCTTACTCAGCCATTCGAAGTTGCTGACGGCGCCTCGCCGGGCGTCGGCGAAGCGTCTTTCGACCTCTTGCTCAAGATCGCCCGCAATATCGGCTGACAGATCCGTAGCCCGGGTACCGATGAGCGCGTCGCGCGAACTGGCGAACATGGCGCAGGCGCTTTCGTTTGCCTCAACCACCCGAAGCGTTTCAAAGTCGCGCAGCAGGATGGCGTCGGTGACGGAGGCAAAGATGGCGCGGAACCGCTCCTCGCTTTCGTGCAACAGCCGTTCGATGCGGCGTGCCTCAGTGACATCAATACCAATACCCATGATGCCTGCTCCCTCGCTAAGTTTCGTTCGGCTTGCCGTCATGACATAGTGATGCTCGCTGCCGTCGCCATGACGCAGGCCGATCTCAGCCTCTGTCCGACCGATTTCGATGGCTTCCCGGATCTTTGCCGCAACCATCGGCCGATCGGCGGCAATCACGTTGTCGAGCGCGCTTGTTCCCACCAGCTCGGCTGCGGTCTTGCCAAGAGCCTGGAGGATGCCGGCATTGAAGCGCACGTTGCGCCCCTGCCCATCGAGGACGAAGAATATCCCCGGCAGCTGCTCGATGATGGCGTTCGAGAAATCCCGCTCGCGGCGGATCGCGACGTCGGCGTTCCGACGCTCGGTGATGTCGCGCACGATCGCGACCGCGTGCCACTGTCCCCTCAGGCGTACGCTGGCCAGCGAGATTTCCGCCGGGAATTCGCCGCCGCCCTTGCGAAGGGCTTGCACTTCGATCGTCCGGCCGACGATTGGGCCACGGCCGGTCTCGAGAAACTGCGGGAAGTGCTGCCGGAAGTCGGCTCGCGCCGGGAGCGGGACGACAAGCTCGTGGAGGTCCTGCCCGAGGGCCTCGGCGCGCGAATAACCGAATATGCGCTCTGCCGCCGCATTCCAGAAGCTAACCTTGCCCTCGACATCCATCATCAGGATGGCGTCGTGCGCCGACGACGCCACTGAACTCAACGTCTCCTCGGCGTCATGGCGCTTCTGGTCGGCGATCTTGCGCTCGTCGACGTCGACGAGCAGGCCGGAAATGCCCGCCACCCGGCCCGCTTCGTCGAACTCGCGCGTGTACCTGTTCTCGAACCACTTAAAAACACCCGAGCGCGAGATCAGACGGAATTCGAAGCTGCCGGATGTGAGGGCTCTGTCGGGACTGAGCAACGTCGCATTGGTGTTCGGCATGTCGTCCGGATGAACGAGGCCGAAAAATCGGGCGGAATCGAGCAACTCCGCCGCCGAATAGCCCAGCCGCGCCACGTTGTCGGAGAGGTAGGTAGGGACGGGGCGCCCATCGACGACGTCGACGCGAAAAAGAATGGCCGGACTGCCGCGCACGACCTGATCGGCGTCGGCGAGCTTCCTCAGCTGCCCTTCGCGGGAGATGGCCGTGCCGATGAGGTCCGCCAGGACCTTGATGGCGTCAAGCTCGGTCGATGTCCACGTCCGCTCCCGGCTGCAGTCGTCCACCGACAGCGCGCCCCATGCCCGGCCGTCGATCATGATCGGAGCCTGTAAGTTCGACTTGATGCCGATATTGTCGAACAGTTCGGCCGCCGCGCCGCGTACCTGACTGCGCGTGACGTGGATGAGTTCGCCCCGGTCGAGCGGGGCCAACCATTCGAGCATCTCGGCTGGCATCGATGTAGCGAATCTCTCGAACGGCTTTGCCGTAAGCTGCACGATCTGTTCCGAGACGTGCCAGACCCGGAACAGCTTGCGCGCCACGCCGTCGCCCCGCTCGATGATGAGGATGCGCTCGGCCTGGAGCGCGGTGCCCATCATGCGAAGGATGTCGGGAATGGCGTTCTGGAAGGTGTCCTCGCGAACCAGTTCCGCAGCGCTGTCGGCGATAGAACGCAGGAGCCTGTCGCGATAGAGAAGGTCCGCGTCCCGTCGGGACACGTTCTCGGCCATCTGATCGAAGGCTGATGTCAGGCGGTCGAATTCGGTGATTCCAGTCGCGGCGCCAATGCGCATCGACCAGTCGCCGGCGCGCCAGCCTTCGACGGCATGCAATAGTGTCTTGAAGGGCTTGTTCAGGAAGTGCTGGATGAAGGCCCACAGGGCGGCCATGATCACGGCAAAGGTGCCGATCGTGACTGCACCGTCCATGTAGATCGACCGATCGATGGCGGCGAAAACTTCTTCGTAGCTGCGGCCGACGAAAACCGCCAATCCCTTTGCCGGTGGAGCATTCACCGGGTTGAAACCGAAGATATACTTCGTTCCGGCTACTTCCCGGATGGTGGCACCAGCTGCGAGTGCGTAAACGAGCGGCCGAAGCTCGGAAACTGCCGGCTTGCCGACCTGTGCCGATTCGGGGTGGTTGGCGACCAGAATGCCGTTGCGATCCGTGATCAGGATCGAGGCCCCCTGACTGAGGTTCCATTTGCCGATCGCGGTATTCAGCCAGGTGACGTTGATGCCGGCATAGATGACTCCAGTTATAGCGTCACTGTGATCACGAATCGGGTGGGCGACGCGGATCACCTCGTTGCCGGACCCAATCCCGATTCCGAACGATCCGACTTCAAACTCGCCGCTTGCCAAAGCCCGTTCGAACAGATCGAAATCCGTAACCAACGTTCCGCTTCGAACCCTTTTGCTGCTGCCGCAGACGGTCGAACCGCTCAGGTCGACGACGGCAATGCTGTCGTATTCGAAGTCGCTGTTGGCCGTTTGCTCCAGCAAGTCACAGGCCGTGCTGAGGCCGCCCGCACTGCCGGCGACCCGCCCAAGGGTGGCAAGCAGTTGATGCGCGGACTCAAGAACGTGATCCATGTCGAGTGCGGCAATGTGAGCAAGCTGCTGGGATTCCAGCGCGACCTCGTCATGCCGTTCCTGGCGCAGCGAGTAGGAGTTGAACGCCTCCCCCATCATGACCAGCAACAGTGTTGTTGCCATCAGGATGGACAGTCGGCTGATGATGTTGAGACGGGGCGTCCAGCGCATCGCGCGCTATCCCTTGTAGTAGCCGACACCGCACACTGCATCGTGGGTGCGGATCACGTAGGCAGACTTGCTCTCGATGCGCTTGGTCACAGGATTTGGCCACTTGAAGTCCACCCAGCCACTGCCCTTTTCGAAGCCGAGCGTGACGATCATGTTGTTGGGCTCGTGACCGTCGATGTCCTTGATGTGGAGGAGGTTGCGTCCGACGAAGGCCGGATTGCCACCGTGCGCCAGGTTCACGCCATTTCGGTCGTAGCAGAAGACATAGAGTTCGCCGTCCACGAACTTGCCGTTGCGATCGGAGAATTCGGCAAAGGCCTTTTCCTCGCCGACTTCGAGGATGTAGGCCGCGGCCCGCTCCGAGAACGCCTTGGCCTGTTCCGGCGTGGCGGCCACCGCGGAAAGGCCGGGCAGACCGGCCAGCAAGCACATGGCGGCGGCAAGGATGCTTCCCTTCATCGGCAACAGATCAGATAGGAGCATTGCTCTCACCTCCGCGGTCATTCAGTGGCGCAAGACGTCGAGCAGGCGCAGGATCGCGGGCCCACCGACCATCAGGAAAATCGCGGGTATCAGGAAGACGACCATGGGGACGGTGAGCAGGACCGGCAGCCGGTTCGCTCGTTCTTCGAGGTGCAGGAGCGCGTCGTTGCGCAGCTCGGTCGAGGTCACGCGCAGAGCCTGGGCGAGGGGCGTTCCGTAGCGCATTGTCTGGGCAAGTGTGGTCATCACGGCCCGCACGCTCGGCCGGTCGATGCGCTCGGCGAATTTCATCAGGGCGTCGCGCTGGTCGGGTAGCAACTTGAGGTCGGCGGCGACCATCTTGAGCTCGGCCGCGAGTTCAGGCTGCGAAAGCTGCAGCTCGCCCGCCACCATGTCGATGGCACTCTCGAGCGCCATGCCGGCCTCGACGGAGACGACGAGAAGCTCGATCGCATCGGGTAAGCCGGCTTCCACCCGCTGCACGCGATGCGAGGCCGAGATCCTCATCGCCACCACCGGGAACCAGGCGCCCAGCAGCAGGCCCAGCAATCCGAATAGCGGCGTCCGAAGCCACCACGGCACCGCGGACAAATAGTTGCCGCCGACGGCTACCAGGGCGGCGGCAACGGACAGGGCCAGTGCGCCTCGCGCAATGGCCAATCCCGCCCATGCCCATTCCTGCTTCAGCCCCAGGCGCTTCGACACCCGCAGCCATTCGGCGCGTTCGTCGCTCGCCATGTCGGCAAGGGCGCCGGCGTCGTCCCCATCCTGCTGATTCAAGGGCCGAGCCGTCGAAGCCACGGCCTTGGGTCGTTCCGCGCTGAGGGTGGCGACGCGTCGGCCGATCTGCTGCCTCCTGCTCGAGGCGGCCTGGGCGATGAGCGAAAGGCCGGCAAACACCAGGAGGGTCGCAGAGGCGGCCAGGACGGTCGCGAGTTGAAGGACGGGTAGGTCCATGACGCGCTGCCTCAGGTCCGCATGCCCGAGCGGATCAGCCAGCGCATCGACAGGCCGCCCAGCAACAGGAACAGGAGCGCCGAGCCGAGCAGCACGTTCCCTCGCGGATCGGAGGCCATCGGTTCGAGGTAGCCTGGGTTGACGATGCTCAGCATGCCGACGACGACAAAGGGAATGGCGCCTAGGACAATCGCCGAGATGCGAACTTCAGCGGTCGCGGCGACCGCCTTGAGCCGCACCGCCCGGCGCTTGCGGATGATCTCGCCGAAGGTTTCGAGCGTGCGCGCGAGGTTGCCGCCGGTCGTGCGCTGGAGGGCGATGGTGACGGCGAAGAAGCGGAAATCGGCGAGGCCGATCTCTTCGCTTACCGTAGAGAGGGCCTCCTCCAGGGGCACGCCGATCTCGCTGCGATCGGCCGCGCGCTTGAAGATCTGGGCGACCGGCTCGGCGGCCTCGGCGCCGACTGTGCGGACGGCCACGCCGACCGACAGGCCGGAGCGGACCATGCGGACCACCATGTCGATGGCGTCGGGAAAATACTCGGTGAATCGTGCGTCCGCCCGCCGCTGCTGCTGCATCATCAACAATCGCGGCATCAGGAGCGCCATCGCGGCCGCGGCCGCACCCACGCTCCATACCGGAAGATGCATCAGTTCGCGCAGGACGAGCCAGGTCCCGCCACCGCCCGCTGCGGCAATGGCAAACGCGGCGGGCGCCGACAAGGTAATGCCCCAGGGTCGATGCAGGCCGAACTCGAACGGCCATCGCAGCAGTCCGGCAATTCTCTCGCTGCGACCGGGCGACGCGTTCGCGGATACGTGGCGTGTGGCAAGCAGCGGTGCGCCGACCGCCCGCCCGATGCGTTCGTCCAGAGCGCGTTCGCTTCTGGCGCCCTGGCGCATGCCAAGCGCCAACGCCCCGCCACTTGCCACCAGCAGGCCAATGGCCAGGGAGAATATGAGCAGGGCATTCATGCGGCGGTCCGCTTTTGCGGGGACAGGACGTCGAGGAAGGCCTTGTCGAGCCCGAAATATTCGAGCCGCGGCAGGAAGCGCGGGCGTATGCCGCTCGGCTCGTAGGCGCCGCGAAGGGTGCCGTCGGGGTTCTCGCCGATGAACTTGAACGTGAAGAGCGGCGCCATGACGACCGTTTCGTCCTCGAGACCAACGACCTCGGTAACCTCGGTGATCCGGCGCACGCCGTCGCGCATGCGCTCGATCTGCACGATCATGTCCAGTGCGCTGACGATCTGGCCTCGGATGGCGCGCATCGGCAGGTTGAGGTCGGCCATCAGCACCATGTTCTCGATGCGCGCCAGGGCGTCGCGGGCCGAATTAGCGTGCACAGTACTCATCGAACCGTTGTGGCCCGTATTCATCGCCTGCATCATGTCGAAAGCCTCGGCGCCTCGGACTTCGCCGACGATGATGCGGTCCGGACGCATGCGCAGGGCATTACGTACCAGGTCGCGTTGCGTAATCCGCCCCTCGCCCTCAACGTTGGCCGGCCGCGACTCGAGCTGCACGACATGGGGCTGTTGAAGCTGCAGCTCGGCGGTGTCCTCGATGGTGACGATCCGTTCGCCGGCGCTGATCATCGATGACAGAGCGTTGAGCAGGGTGGTCTTGCCGGAGCCGGTGCCGCCCGAGATTAGGACGTTGAGGCGGCATCGAGCGGCAATTTCGAGGGCGCGCGCCACCTCCGATGACAGGCTGCCAAATCCGACCATGGCCTGAAAATCGATGAAGTGGCGCGAGAACTTGCGGATCGAGATGCACGGGCCCTTCAGACTGAGCGGCGGAATAACGACATTTACGCGGCTTCCGTCGTGCAGTCGGGCATCGAGCATGGGGCTGGACTGGTCGATGCGACGGCCAACGGCGGAGGCGATCCGCTGGGCCAGGCGAAGAACGTGCGCGTCGTCTCGAAACTGCACGTCGGTGAGGACAAGCTTGCCTTTCTTTTCGACGTAGATCTGGCGGCAGCCGTTGACGAGGATGTCGCTCACGGCCGGGTCCTGGAGCAACGGCTCCAGCGGTCCTTGCCCCACCATGTCATTCACGATCTCGCGGCCAATGTGCTGTTGCTCCTGCTGGTTCAGGAGCAGCCGCTTCTCAGTCGCGACATCAGCGACCAGCTGCATCACGCGCTGAAGGAGCTCTTCCTCGCCCATCTGGATGGCGAGCGTCGGATCGATCCGTGCCAACACCGCCTCGTTGACGACTTCCGAGGGAACGTGGGCCCGATCCGTCTGCAAGGAGGCAGGTCGCATGTCGTCGGGCGCCGCTGCCCGCGGCGGCGGCATCTCAGCTTCCCTGTCCAGCGACTTGTGCAGGCCCATCAGCCGAACATCCGCTTCCAGATTGACGCCTGAATGGCCGGTTCGGACTCCGCGCCGGAGAGCTCGCGGACGAGGCTCGCCATGCTGCGCCGAATGGCGGCGCTGGCGTTCAACTCCTTGGCGCCGAGAAGCGCCATGCGGGCGATGTCACGGTCGTAGGGAATAACGATCTCCGGCGGCTTGCCCAGGGCGCGGCGAAAGGCGTCATCTGGCAGGGAACCGTCGACACCCTTCTTGTTGTGAACGTGGAGGGTCATGCGGCCGGCCGAGTTCGCGCCAATACGCTCCCGCCAACGTGTGACTTCGCGGGCCGAGATCAGGCTGCCGTCGCTGACCAGCAGAATCGTGTCGGCCGCCTCGAGAATCTTGGGCAGGCCGACGGCCAGCATCGGCGGGACATCGACGATCACGAAGCGATGGCGGCGGGTCAGCAGCGTGACGAGCTCCGCTACCGAATCTTCTTGGAGCGGAACCACATCCGACAGAGGCTCGAGTGAGGCGAGCAGACCAAGCCGGTCGGTGACGTGAGTGACGCCGCGCTCGAGGAATAGATCGTCGATCCGGTCGGGATGATCGATGGCCTCGCGAAGCGCGTGGCTCGGGGCGACGTCGAGTTGCAGCGCGGCATCGCCGCCCTGCAAGTCGAGGTCGAGCAGCAGCACGCGGCGCTGCCGCTGCTCGGCTAGAAACCAGGCACACTGGGTCGCAATCGTGGTCGCGCCTGCGCCACCCCGTACGCCGAGCACGACGACCAGCTTGCCGGTTCGCGGCGAGCGGCGTTCGCCGCCCCCGCCGCCGACGACGGGCGCCAACGCACGTGTCAGGACTCCTGTCACGACTGGCTTGAACATGTATTCGTTGACGCCGGCAGCCTTCATGTCCCGATAGAGGACGATGTCGTTCTTGTCGCCGACCACGAAAACCTCGGTGGTCGGGTCGCAGACTTCGGCGAGCCGGTTCACTTTGCGCATTGGATCAGGGAGCCCGGAAACGTCGACGAGCAACACGCGCGGCCATGCCCGTCGTGCGAGATCCCGTGTCGCGGTTTCGATATCCCCGCTCGACACCTTTGCGTTCTGCAGGCCGAGAGCATCAAAGCATCGCTGGACGACCGATTGGGACTGCGCATCGAGCACATAGGCCAAGGCCGGGGCGATCGCCGGTTCGACGACGCTTGCCTGGCCTGGTGGCAACTGGCTCACGAGATGTGGCTTGGTCGGATCCTGCTGCGGCGCGACCGGTGCCCGGAGGGACGATGGCTTGGCATCCATGGTCTATTCCGCGTTACAGGTTTGGTTGACGAGCGCTTGGCGCAATCCGTCCACCCGATGCTCCAGGAGCGGCCGGAGTGCCGGCCGCTGGCCCGGATCCGCCGGCGGCGGCTGGGCGGCCATTGTCTGGCGCGGGCGACGCGCAGTCCGCGGCCGGACGTCCACTGCCGTCAAAACAGCGCAGTTCGATAGACGATCCGTGAAGGATCTGAACCGACTGGGCGGGCCCCTGTGCGCTTCCATGGGAACGTCCTTCCGGACCTTGCGCTGCGGTTTCCGCCGCGCGCCGCGTCAATTCGAGAAGGGCGGGCGAGACGTCAGAGCTCCACGTTGCTCCAAGAACCGATGGCGTTCCCGAGTTGTCGCCGGCGTTGCGTAACGTGAGCTGGATATTGCCGAGCTGGAGAGCGACCATCAGTGCCTCGGCCTGCAGTGGCGCCACCTCGAGGGTTACCGTCTTGGCGATCCGCGGCTCAACCATCGCCCCTGTCTTGGGATCGACCGAGCGTTGCCTGTCGCTGATTACGGTTTGGTCAATGGCGATGACGCGCAGGTTTGTCAGCACGGTTTCGCCGACCGATCGGTGACCGAGCTCGAGTTCATGATCGTTGAAATTTTGGATCAGGACGACGTCGACATGATCGCCCGGGACAATTAGGCCGGCAGCGCCCTCGGCCGGGCCCACGGCGATGGCGACGGCCCTCATGCCCGAGCCAAGGACGGCCGAGAGAAACCCCGGCTCGGTTGGCCGCACTATGTCTTCGGCGACGACGATATCGCCAGGCTTGAGGTCCCGCCGCATGACGGCGCCTGTCAAGTCGGCAATCGTGGCCGAGCCGTGGACGTAGGCGCCGACCGGCACGCCGGATGGCGCCATCGCCTTCCAGGATAGGTCGTCGAGGCGCAACAGCGCGTGCTCGCGCACGCCACGTGCCGCAACCACGACGGACTGCTCGATCTGTCGAGAGGCAACGGGAAGTGGCGAGGGCTTCGGCATCTTGAGCCAAAGACCGCCGAGGACGAGGCCCGATAGCAACGCGGCCGCACCTAGTCCCAAGAGAAGACGACGATCGACCATCAACGAAGCACCTCGGCTAGATTGAGGACCAGAGCTCCCAGAAGGATCGCGAGACCATACGGAACGGTGCGGATCTTCGCGGCGCTGGCCCGCGGCAGCAGATTCCAGGCGATGCAGCCCAGCGCGACCGGCAAACCTGCGAGAGCGACGTAGAGCAGCAGGGACGGAATGGCGGCGATCGGCTGCAGGAGCGAGGCGGCGGCGACCAATTTGGCGTCGCCCGCTCCGAAGACCCTGAAACGGGAGAGCTGGCCGAGCGCAAGCATCAGGACGAGGGCCGCGGCCAGGCTTGTCCCGACCGCAAGTACGTCAAGCTGCAGAAACCGCGTTGCCACTCCCGCAACGGCCACAACGCCGACTGTCTCGTCTGGAATGATGCGACGCCTAATGTCGCTCACCACCGCGACGGCCATGGCAGCGAAGGCCGTGCCGAGGAGTCCGATGGTGAAGAGCGACGCGGTTGTCATGGCATTGCCGGAAGCGGGCTCGGCCAGCGGGCGAATGGCTCGTCTGCCCACTAACGCCGCCGAGCCTGCCCTCCGTGCCTCACAGCTTGTTGGCGATGGTGTTGAAGTCGTTGGTCAGCTTCTGGCCGACCAGCGTCACCGCGCCGATGATGGCGACGGCGATCAGGGTGGCGATCAGGCCATATTCGATGGCCGTGACGCCTTTTTCGCTCGTGATCGAAAGCTTGGCGGCGACATAGTCGGCAAATACGCGAATGTTGCTCATGTTGATTCCTTTGGCTCCGTTCGATGCTGGCGGCATCAGGAGTGCGAACAGCGCCCAAAGCACCGCCATTGGGTGTTGGGTATCAAGGCGCCGTTCGACGGCGCTTGATTTGGCTCAACTTTAGATTGCCGATTGGCGATGGCTGCCATCGCGGGTCGCGATGGCGTCAGCGACGACCCTTGAGCACGTCGACGAGGGCAGCAACCGTTCTCGACCGGCGCGCTTCGCGCAAGGCATAGATGCGGAGTTCCCGTCGCGCCCACGCTTCGGCGAGTGGCCTGCGCTCGAAGCATCGCGCGCCTGCATACGCTGAGGCTGCGCTTTGCGGCAATACGGCGATGCCGTGACCCGCCTGCACCATGCGGCAAACGGAATCGTTGCTGCTGACCGACATGGCGATATCGAGTTTCACGCCGGCCTTCAAAGCACGCGCCCGCAAAAGCTCATCCAGTGCGCCGCCCACATGAGCGCAGATCAGCGGGTAGGGAAGAATATCGTTGAACTGAATCGTTTTGGCGGTAGCAAGGGGGTGTCCCTGCGGCAACAGCACGATGGCGGAGTCGTCGGCGAATAACCAGCTATCCAGGCCTTTGCGCACCGGGCTTGCCACGCACACTCCGAGGTCGGCCGAGCCGTCCAGGCAGGCCCGTACGACGTCGGATGACGGTCTTTCGTCGATCATGACCCGAGCTGCGGGGTAGCGGTCGTTGAAAGCTTTCAGCTTTTCCGGCAGAAGCCCGATCACGGAGGAGGGGCTCGCGAACAAACGAACCGTGCCGTCGATTGCCGACCCTTCTTGCGTAGCCTTGTGGGCCAGGCTGTCCAGTTCGTCCCCGATGCGCTGACTGGTCTCGATGGCAAGGCGGCCGGCCCGCGTAGGCCGCACGCCCCGTGCCTGTCTCACCAGCAGCGGTTTGCCGAGGATTCGCTCGAGGTCGGAGATCCTCCGGCTGAGCGCGGAGGCAGCGATGTGCTCATGCGCTGCTGCCTCCTGAATCGAGCCGTGCCGTACCGCCGCCGAAAGCAGGCGCAAGCTGTAGGGATCGATGCGGTAAGCCATGGACTGGCTGCCCTATGAACTTCAATACACTGGTGGTCTTCAGAGCGACTTCGGCCGTTCGCTTATTCGCGGGCTGCATTCGCTGTGGTCTCGATGGTCGCACCCCACGAACATCGAACTGCGGAATGACATACTGTATATAATCCCCGTAACGCAACCCACGATTGAGTAACATTATCTTAATTATCGCACTAAAGATGCAATTATATCAGAGGGCTGTCAATTTGAATAGCAGGCGGATGCGGTCAAAGTGACCGGCTGAGGAAACAGGTTTGGCACCGAAAACTGATAAGGCAGTGATATCGCGACTCTCGTTCCGCAACTCTCAGTAGAAACAGAGAAATTGTCGGAAGAAATGGTCAAACCCACGGCGCGACTGGCCGCGAAAACCTGCGTTTGCGAACTATTCGCACACGTATTGGTGTCTACCGCCGCGCATCTAGCAGCCGCCTGGACCGCGTAGTCCAGGGTTGCTTGGATCCAGATCGCCCGCGCGAATTCGGACAGTCCGTAGATGAAGAGCAAGACGACGGGAAAGAGTATCGCCATCTCTACCGCCGCATTTCCGCTCCGGCGCTGCTGTCTCCAAGTCCGATCGGTTGATGGCGCACTCATGCTATTGCAGGCGGACCGTGACCTGACCGCTCAATGTGAGCGGCTGAGAAAAAGCCGGATACTGCAGCACCGTAAAGTGGGACTTCTGCGCGGTTATCAACGCGTATATGCCGGGTTTGTTGCCGTTGGCACACGTCGCGTTGCAGGCGATCGTCGTCAGCGAGCCGGCCACCGGGCAGGCGCAGAATTGGCTTGGGGTCGGTGTTGCCGAGATGCCGGAGGCCCCCGTCGCCGTCGAGACGATCGACGAGATTTGCCCGGCATTCCAGCTGTTTCGGACCGCATATTCGGCGCCCGCTGCCGCTGCGGATTGCACTTGCATCTGTTCCCATGCGGCGAAGCCGATATCGAATATCGCCGTCATCAACAGCAACATGAAGGGCAGCAACAGTGCCGTCTCGACAGCGGCGGAACCGGATCTGCGGCGCACCCGGACGATCATGGCCCGATCCTCATTCCACGAGCTGCGGCGTACCGCCCGGGCCGATGGTACTGGTTCCGCTCCCGGCGCAATTCTGGTTGAGCGTCGTTCCGCCGCTGAAGTTCATCATGCGCGCCACAAGCTGAGTGCAATTCGCCGCCATGGCGCTGCCGTTCGAGTAATTGACGGTCTGATTGGGGAAGTACATTGCCCCGCTCACGGTATTTGCCGAGCCGCCGATGAAACTGTCCACTCCGCTGGATGGCGCGCGAGGATCCTGGAAAAAAACGAGGCCTGCGGTGGCGCCGCTTGTTGGCGCCGTCAGATTGACGATCGAGCCGTTGCTGATCGTGACGCTGCCGATCTTCGAACCAGTCCCGCTTCCGGTGAGCACGATGGTTGCTGTGCCCGAGAGCGTCGAGCCGCCAGCGACCGACAAGTCGCCGTCGGAAAGGACATAGAGGCCGTTCAGGGTGACTTTGCTTGTGTTGGTAAGGCTGATGCCGCCGCAATAGGTCCCGGCGGGCAGGGCGATCGTCTTGTTGGAGATGGAGCCGCCCGAAAGGCAGGTGCCTGGCGTCGGTATTGTGCGCCCCGCATATGGATCCGCGGTGGCAGGGGCGCCGGTCGTTATTGAGCCACTTACGTTGAGGTTTCCACCACGTGTAACCGAGTAGCTGCCGACAGTTGTGAGAGCTGAGGCATTCAGCGTAGCGGAGCCGGTAACCAACACCGCACTGTTCGACGACGAATTCGAGATTAGCCCGCAGCCATTGAGCGTTACCGTCCCACCGTTGCTGATATTGACCGAATTCTTGGCCAACGGATCGAGTGCCAGGGCGCAGGATCCCGTCCCGCCGAGCTTGGCGACCGATCGGCCAGTTAGCGTAAAAGAGGCCGTGGTAAAGAGAGGGATGAGGGCCAGCGTTTGCAGCTGGTTGATGACGACTTCGATGACGCCGTCCTTGCCTGCGTAGTTGCCTGAAAGTGGTGGCTTGTTGATGCTGATACTGACGCCCTGCTGGCCGTCGACATATCCCGCGGCTGCGGCAACGGCCGCGACCTCGCTCGAATAGTCGGGCGGGTACCCGCGATAGATCGCCATGGCAGCGCTTAACGCCGCCGAATCGGCCGCCGTCTGCAGTTGCCGCTGGCCCAGGAGCATGGCGACGGCCTCGGTCGCGAGGGCGGCGAATCCAACAAGCACGGTTAGCAAGATGGCCACGGGGATGGCCATGCCGCCGTCTCGTCTGCGAATGGCTGATCTCGCTAGCATTGAGCCAAATTGAAGCTCAACTCCCGACAGTCGTATGACCTACATCAAACAGCGGCTTGCAATGCCCACCCTGCGTGCCTCTTCACTCCGGTCGCCTAAGGTTTTGCGATGGCTGCCTTGTGATGCGGGATCGAACCGATGCGAGAACAACATTTGTACCATGATCATTCAGCTGCCCAAGCGGCCTCGTAGCGATACGCCAATGATTGCCAGCTCACTCGCTGTAAGCCGGTGAAGGTTTGTGGCCATTCCCCACTTTTCGGCGAGTTCCGGCGGCGCGCCGTTGGCCACCAGATAAGCCACGGTGTCGCGCGCCGGCTGGTCGGGATCCTGCCCAGGAAGTGGATATCTGTACCGCGCGCCGTGAATCTCTATATCGGCATCTGCCGTATAAAACTTGTTTTTGACGCCGACCAGCAACAGGGCACAAGCCGAATAGCATATGCCGGTCGCTGTCAGTGAGCCATTGCTCGCGTTTATCGCTTGGGCGATGAGATTGGCAGCTATTGAGGCACCGCCGAAACTGCTGTCGACGGTGAAGTCCCGACTGCCGGCCCCAATGGCGGTGGCGACTTTCATGTACATGTCGGCATCTATCGTGCCGCGCAAGGACACCGGTCGAGATGCTGCTCCGCGATCCGGTCCGGCGTCGACGAACGGAGGAGGGCCCTTAGCAATCCAAGGATGCGCCACCGCCACCATCAATACCAGAACGGCAAGCGCACCGAGGACCACCAAGATGCAACGATAAGTCCACGCGATCATGTGTCCGTCATTTGGACTTGGGCGCCTCTTGGCAGCCTTGACCCAGGTCAACCGCAAACAAATTGTCCAGGGGATCGGGGGTCAGCGGAGCAGTGGTAGGATTGAGAGCTGCATTTTCTATTCGGTGGTGCGCGAAACCCTAGAGCACAGGAATGCGCCTCGGAAAGACCGACACAGATATTGAGAGAGCATGATATTTCTCCGGCTAGCGGCGTGCCGTTCGACCTCGCTGGTCTACAGCCCAACGCGCGTCGGCTTGGGCGGAACGACCTGCATGTGGACGTGCGCTGACTTGATGCCGGGTACGTTCTCTGCTGCGGCTCGATAGGCATTTCGGACCAGATCCGACGGGACAACGCCCCAAAGGTGGGCAACGCCCCCGCTGACCACGACGTCGAGTTGCTTGGCCTGCGACCAGCCTCGGCCCTGGCACGCGTCCGTTACTTCTCTTCGAAGCTCGTTGTCGCGGTTGAAAGGCACATCCGCGGAACGGCTGCTCGAGGCCACCACTAGAGCTCGCAACAGATCGACCCTGCTTACCATTCCGACAACCGACTCCCCGCGCACGATTGGCAAGCGCTTCACCTTGTGGAGAGCCATCAACCGCGCCAGTTCTGGAAGCGGGGTATCTTCGGGAGCGGTGAGCACCTCCTGCGTCATAACCTCTGTGATTTTGCACGCCTGAGCGCTCAGGTAGCCGTCAGTCACTCGTGATTCGGCTGCGATGGAAAAGAGCCGGGCGCGGTCGGCTCCCTTCGGATGTACGAGATCGGCCTCGCTGACAATGCCGATCATTCGGCCGTCCTCATCGACGACCGGAATCGCACTGACATGGCAGTTGATCAGGATCTTGGCGGCATCGAGTATCGAGGCGTTAGCAGCGACCGACACGACACCGTCGGACATGACATCCCTGGCAAGCATGACTGGTTCTTTCCGGAAGTATCTCAGGACCGAAGGGTCTGCAGGCCGGCTTTGTCCGCCAGGACAATGGTCCGCC
>Ga0070741_10006157_pt1 | contig 26018 bp, 25 predicted proteins | sample Coa_R1_4_FD_66440 | JGI IMG/M metagenome (GOLD analysis project Ga0070741, IMG submission 66440) | Surface soil microbial communities from Centralia Pennsylvania, which are recovering from an underground coalmine fire - Coalmine... | ecosystem: Environmental > Terrestrial > Soil > Unclassified ... | reverse complement strand
CGAGAGAATCGCGATTGCCGACGCTGTGCTGTAAATGCCAAATATCTTAAAAACCAAAGCACACATTGCGGGATAAACGGGGGCAATCCACGCCGTCGGACCGCTTTGGATCCCAAAAGGCGAACTGAACCCTTTTCCTTGTGCAAGCGAGGCCGCGATGCTGCCCGTCTCATAACCGAACGCGAAGTGAATACCGGCAGGTGAATTCGGATCGAGTAAGCGTGTCTGCTGTTCGTACGTATGAAACGCAAAAATGACCAGAAGCCTTAGAACAAAAGCTGTGACCACCATCCATGCGACGGTACGCGGGAGGACATGCCGGTTTGTAAGAGGAGCAGACGGAGAAAGAAAGTGCTCTTTAACGGCAGAAGCTGAAGCGGGAGAGAGCATTTTGATTCAAAGTTGAAGTCCCGGTCTCAGTCACCGGCGGGTGATTTCACCAACACCACTATGTCCCAGGATGCCGCGGAAAATCGGATAACCGCGGCGTCGTGCGCGCTATTCGAAATTCTTGCCGGTACTACAGTGCTGCTGAAGATTTACTGCAGCGCCGTATCATTTGCATGGTCGCAGGTTCCAGCCCGATTGAAGCGAATGACCTCTGACTGATCGGTGCAGAAACCGCGTTGGCCGGTCTGTCCGGTAACGATCGGCAGCCCGTTCGCAACGTACGTCGCCGGCGGGGTTTCAGTTCCTAGTGTGAGGTCGAAATTGTACCCGCTCTTGATCCCCTTAGTCAGCACCTCATCAAGTAAACAGGCGTTAGCCGATGTGGAAGTGCAGACACCCGGTGCGCTGCTCCCCAGAGCCGGCAACAAACCGTAGCCGATGCCGTAAGTTGAGTTGTATTGCACCTCGGCAGTGTTGATGTTTCTGAGCGACTCCACAGCAGATGCTTCATTCGCCGCGATCTTCGCTCGCATAAAGTTTGGAATAGCCAGCGCAGCGATGATGAGGATGATGGCGACTACAACCAGAAGCTCAATTAACGAAAAGCCCTTCTGCTTCGTCATGCCCTCTCCTTTCCGCCGCAACATAAGTCTGATCAGTTGCCATACTAGTCGGAATCACGAATGGACTACCTACAAGTACCAGCAACTGAGGACCCATTCCGATGAATGGTCGCTAGTAGCTGATTCAGTTGATAAGATTCTGTGACTTACGAGCTAGCATCACATTAGCTTTGGTTTGGCCCACGCTGGCCTGTGCCACTACTTTCACTGACTTAGTCACTTTAGCGACAAATTTTGTCACTTTGTTGATTAGCAAAGGGAATCATTGAAAACGGATTCGTGAAACGAAAGAAACCGGACCGAAGTCCGGTTTCTTTGTCGGCTGGTACCCTCCCCCAGGTACTTCGCCAAACTATTGCAGCGCTGCGCTGCTTACCGTAGCTGCCGCCGCCGGATCCTGGCGAATAACACCAGACTGGTCGCTGAAGAAATGGCGCTGTCCGCTCTGTCCTGGAGTTATGGGATCCGCATTGACGGTGTATACAGCTCCGCCGCCGGCCACTGCGAAGTTGTAGCCGCTCTTGCTGCCGGCTGCCAACACGTCGTCGATCAAGCAGGCGCCAGCAGAAGTCGCACCTGTCGCCGTCGCGCAAGTGGCCGCCGCTCCACCCAACTTTGTCAAACTGTCTGCAAATCCAACACCGTAGGTGGAGTTGTACTGGACTTCAGACGTGTTAATAGTGCGCACCGAACCGACAGCCGAGGCTTCGTTAGCCGACATGCGGGCGCGCATTAAGTTTGGAATAGCAATAGCCGCGATGATCAGGATGATCGCCACGACGATAAGAAGTTCGATCAGTGAGAAACCTTTCTGCTTCTTCATAATTCTCCTTGTGGCTGCCAAGAGCATTCCGGCTCTTACTTCAGCCTGACGGTGGTTTAGTTTGCAGGTTCACTGCCAATGCAGCAGAATGCGTCGTTACCCTGAAGGCCGATCACCACAAACGTTAATAGTATCAATTAGATACATAAAAACGTTCGACGGATTAACGCACAATAATACCTGACTACCGGATTCCACCACCAAAGCTGTATATGACAAAAAGTGGCAATTTGCGACAGAAAACGGCGGCGGAGAATCGAAGGTTGCATTACACAGCGCTTGAAGAGAAAAGGGCCAAGCTCGCGCTTGGCCCTTCGGCTGGTACCCTCCCCCAGGTACTTCGCCAAACTATTGCAACGCCGGGCTACTTACCGTCGCTGCTGCTGCAGGATCCTGGCGAATAACACCAGACTGGTCGCTGAAGAAGTGGCGCTGTCCGCTCTGTCCAGGAGTAATGGGATCCGCATTGACGGTGTATACAGCTCCGCCTCCTGCTACTGCAAAGTTGTAGCCGCTCTTCGCACCACCTGCCAGGACGTTGTCAACCAAGCAAGCGCCAGCGGAAGTAGCACCAGTAGCTGTCGCGCAAGTCGCTGCCGATCCGCCCAATTTTGTTAACGAATCCGCAAATCCAACGCCATAGGTCGAGTTGTACTGGACCTCAGAGGTGTTAATGGTGCGCACCGAACCCACAGCCGACGCTTCGTTGGCCGACATGCGGGCGCGCATCAAGTTCGGAATAGCGATGGCCGCGATGATCAGGATGATCGCCACGACGATCAGAAGTTCGATTAACGAGAAACCTTTTTGCTTTTTCATTGTGCTCCTTATAGTGGCTGGCTCAAGAGCCTTCCGCAGCCCTCACATCAGCCTGACGCCCTGTTACTCGCAGCTTGCCCACCCATAGAGCGCAACTTAATCAACAGCGCGGTTTTATCTGTGGAAATCATTCTAACGTTATATAAAATCAGGATGTTGCATGCATACTACTTAGGTGGTAATACATCACATTCCATGCCTAAGTTTACCAATAAATAAACAAAACACCCCGGCCAACTGACAAAAACTGGCATTCCCCAGCCATAGAATGTCATTACAGAAGAAACTTGCGGCAAATCGGCTGGCAGGACTGGCCGTGGCCGCCAGACTGACTGTGGCTGGCGGACTGGCTCCAGAACCTTGCTGTTCAGCTCAGCTTGGACGCCCTCAGAGCTGAATGCCCAGCTTAGACTTAGCAGGCCAGTTGCTCTTGCGTGATTTTTAGCCCGTCGAGGTTGCCGAGGACGGTGACTGCGATCTTCTCTGGACGGAACAGTTCTCGAGACATCTCCTGGAGCTGTTCCGCTGTTACGCTTTCTATCCGCTCAATGATCTCATCGAGCGAGAAGAAGCGGTCGAAGTACATCTCCTGGCGAGCAAGATTCGACATGCGGGCTGTTGAGGACTCCAAGCTCAGCATCAGGCTGCCCTTGAGCTGGGCCTTGGCCCTGCTCACCTCTTCCTGGGATACAGGTTCATTCTTCAAATTGCGGAATTCGCTCACAACCGATTCGACTACCTTTGCCGCCCATTCCTGCGAAGTTCCGGCACAGACAGACATGCAGCCGGTGTCACGATACGAGTTCAGGTCGCTGTAAATGGCGTAGCAGAGGCCTTGATTTTCGCGGATATTCTGGAAGAGACGCGAACTCATGCCGCCGCCCAGCAACGTATTCAGCACATAAGCGATATAACGTCGATCGTCGGAGATATGCACCGCCGGCACGCCCATGCAGATCTGCACCTGCTCGAGTGATTTCTTGTTTCGCGTGACGATCTTCGCGAACGTCTGGGGCGCTGGTTGGACAAAGCCGTTCTGCTTGGGCTTCAGGGCGGAGAACTTTTGCCGCACCAACTCTGCGAAGTGATCATGGTTGATGCTCCCGGCAGCGGCAACAATCATATTTCCGGGATAGAAAAAGCTTCCGTAATAGTCGATCAGCATCTGCTGCTCGAATTTGCGGACCGTCTCTTTGGTGCCCAGAATGGGCTTGCCCAGCGGATGATCTTTCCAGAAATTTTGCGTGAAAATTTCATGGACCAGGTAATCCGGGCTGTCCTCGTCCATTTTGATTTCTTCAAGAATGACGCCACGTTCGCGCACAATGTCCTTGGCTGCGAACACCGGATTCAGTACCAGGTCCGTGAGGATGTCCATCGCGATAGGCAGGTGCTCATCGAGGATTTTTACGTTGAAGCAGATGCATTCTTTCGCCGTGAACGCGTCCATGTTGCCGCCGATCGAATCGACCTGGCGGGCGATGTCCTGCGCGGAGCGGCTGGTAGTGCCTTTGAACAGCATGTGCTCGACAAAATGCGAGATGCCGTTGCGCTCGGATTCCTCGTTACGGGATCCAGTCTTAATCCAGATACCGATCGAGGCAGAGCGAATCTGCTGCATCTCTTCGGTCAGGATGGTGAGACCGTTGGGCAGCACCTCACGTCGCACATTTCTTATCTCTTGAACCATCTAAGTTGTAGGATTGCTATTGTAAATCGGCTGTCGGCTCCCGGCTGCTGCTTTCGGCCACTAAGGCCGTTTACATCAAGCTGTCAAAAAGCCTGATTGCGACGTTTGATCCCCGGTCAGCTAGCTTGTAAGTAATTGCATTGCCTAAGTTTACTTGGACAATGAAGAACCACGGCCCGCCGAAGGCCGAGAACCGACAGCCGATCGCCGATTCCAGAGTATTAGATGCCCGCCACCCCTGCCCAGACGGAACTATTAAGCCTGTCAAATCAGGAACTTAGCGATCTTGTGCAAAATCTGGGTGAGCCCCGCTTCCGCGCCAGGCAACTGGCTGACGCCATCTTCCGCCAGCGGCGAGAATCGCTCGCCGATGCCTCCAACCTGCCAAAATTATTCAAATCCCGATTGGCCGATCAGGGCATTCGCATTGGATTTCCGAAAATCGAAGCCAAGTTCCAATCCGTCGATGGCACCGTCCGATATTTAATGGCATTCGCGGATGGGCAATCCGTTGAGACTGTCTGGATGCCCGAAGGCGATTTCGGAGAAGCAGGAGACGGTAGCGAAGCGGGACAGGAGGAGGAACAAAGCCTCGAAACTACAAAGCCTCAAAACGACGAATCGCACGCCGTAGCACACACCGCGCCGGTCGCGATAGGACAGACGCCTTCTCAAGGCTCAGGATCGAAAAAGTTCGCCACAGAACAATCGCCACAATACACGAGAAGGACCCAACATCTGACGAAAGGCTCCGTTGCTTCGCAGCCTCGTGGCTTCGAAGCTCCGCGACGCAGTCGCGCAACTATTTGTGTCTCTTCTCAGGTTGGCTGTGCGGTCAATTGCCAGTTCTGCCTCACGGCCTTGCTGGGCGTAAAGCGCAATCTCTCCCCGGGCGAAATTGTTGGACAGGTTCTTGCAGCTTTGCGCGATCACTCCGTCGATCTGGAACGCGAGCGCGTGAATATCGTCTTTATGGGAATGGGTGAACCGTTTCTGAACTACGAAAACTTCATCAAAGCAGTTCGGCTGCTGGTGGAAGAAGTTGGGTTTCCGGAGTCGCGGATGACAGTCTCCACCTCAGGAATCGTTCCGCGCATCTTCGATTTTGGTCGCGAAGCTATTCGGCCCAAGCTTGCGATTTCACTGAATGCTCCCACCGATGAAATCCGGGAGCGCGTCATGCCGATCACACGCAAATGGGGGATTGAGGCGCTGCTCGATGCAGCACGGCAATTTCCGCTGCGTCCGCGCGAACGCCTCACGTTCGAATATGTGCTGCTGGCGGGCGTAAACGATGCTCCAGAGCACGCGCAGGAACTCGCGCATCGCGTGCGGGACATCCGCTGCAAGGTAAATCTGATCGCCTTCAATCCTGGGCCAGGTGTCCCTTACACAATGCCCGAGCACGACCGTGTGCTGGAGTTTCAATCGATTCTTACCAAATCGGGAATTCCCGCCTTTATCCGGCGGCCACGAGGACGCGATATCTATGCCGCATGTGGCCAGTTGAAGAGAACGGTGGACTGAAAGTCGACTGACCACTAGCTGCAGGCTTGCTTCAGGAGGGTGGTCCGCACGCTTTGTTGGCGGCGGTCAACTTACGAGCGAGACATCATCATCGTTCGCCGCATCCGCCTGTTTCTTCTACATTACATGTCCATTCGAACCGCTTTTCTTTTTTGCCTGAATCATCTTTTGCAATTTGGGAATGATGGTTTCGTAATACTCGATGAGCGTTGATAGGCGTTCCGTCTCGGTCGGCATTGCGAGGATCGTCTGTTTAAAATCGAGATCGACGGGCAATTGCGAGATGAGGTAAAAGGAGAGGAATTCGTCTGGAGGATCTAACGTCGGAATCGCCTGTCCACTCGCTGCCATCAGGAGTAACGAGTGATGAAGATCGAAGGCCTTTTTCTTTTGTGCCGGTGCAGCATCCGGTCCATCTTTCAAGAACGCAACGTCAGCTTGCAAAAACGAGCGATCCTGATGTAGCTCGACGATCTCAAAGCGCCGCAGACCGCGGGTGACGATGTCCATTCTTCCATCGTCATACTTTTTCACGACAGTGACGACTTCTGCCGAGCAGCCAACTTGAGCCAGGCCATCTTCCACTGCGCGCACCACACCAAAAGGCGCATCCTGCTCCAGACATTCGCCAATGAGCTCTTTGTAGCGCGGCTCGAAGATGTGCAACGGCAGAGCCATACCGGGGAAGAGCACTACATCGAGCGGAAAAAGGGGAAGGAGTTCGCTCACTACCCGATTCTAAATGACGCTCACGCGAGCTTAGATGCGTTTCACTGCAGGCATTTTTCAAGTTCAACCGGTTCGTGAATAATCCAAATCATGCGTTGCCGCGATCAGGTCGTAGTCATCACCGGGGCTTCGATGGGAATTGGCGAGGCGCTGGTGCGCGCCTTCGCTGCCGAAGGCGCTCAGGTCGTAATGAGTTCGCGAACCCTGAAGAGCCTCGAAGACGTCCGGACCAGGTTGGGACTCCCGGAGAGAACGAAAGCGATCGCATGCGACGTTCGCGATCGCAATCAAATCCATTCACTGGTCCGTCATGCGCATGAGCAATTCGGGAAGATCGACGTCTGGGTAAACAACGCAGGTTATGGCCTATTGGATTCGATCGCGACGATGTCTATGGAGGAATGCCGGCGAATCTTCGACACTAACCTGTTTGGTGCGATCGACTGTATGCAAGCCGTGATCCCCGTTTTCAAGGAGCAAGGAAGTGGGACGATCATTAACATCTCGAGTATTGTCGGGCATCTTCCCGTTCCGCATCTGGGCGCCTACTCAGCTACTAAGCACGCGCTGAATGCGATCAGCGAAGCTGCCCGCCTGGAGCTTGAACGGAGCGGCATTCGCGTTATAAGTGTGTGTCCAGGACGAATTCAGACTCAATTTGGAACTAACACAATCAGAGGACGTGAAGGTAAACGTCTCGGCGACAGCTTCCAAAAAGGGATTTCAGCGGAACGCTGCGCTCACGCGATCGTCCGCGCCTATTTGCGCGGTTCGCGCGAGGTATTCGTACCCTGGCACGCGGGAGTCATCGCTCATGTTTACGAACTATTTCCCGCGATTGTTGAATTTGCGATGAGAAGAATGCTTTAGCTAAACGAGCGCAGATAATAAGACGAAGGAGCGCGACCAGGCCCCACAGGGGGAGCTTACTCTACCGCGATGACGACAATCGTTGCGTCGTCGTGGAAGCGTTCTTCACAGTGAAGGCTTACGGCTTTCATGACCGATCGCTGAATTTCCTCGGCGGAAGCAGTGCGATTCTGCAACACGATCTCTTTCACACGTTGCATCCCGAACTCTTCATCGTGACGGCTCTCCACTTCGGTGATGCCATCCGTGTAAAGAATCAGCCGATCGCCGCTTTGAAGCCTTAGCTGCGTCTGCTCGTACGTCCACTCGGAAAAGAGCCCTAGAACGCCTCCCCCTACGCGCAGCTCCTGAGCGGTTCCATCTGCGTGCACGAGAATCGGAGGATTGTGACCGGCGTTGCTGTAGCAGAGAGTGCGCGATTCCGTGTCAATGATGCCGAAAAAGAACGATACAAATTTGCCAATCGGCATAATCTCGCTGAGTGCTTCATTCAAAGAGCTGCAGAGTTGCTGCGGATGGACATCATGGGTGACGATGCTTTTCTCAAGCCCGCGCAGGCTGGCGGTGAGGAGAGCGCCCGGAACTCCCTTTCCCGCGACATCCGCAATGGATACTGCGAACTTGGATGAAGTGAGTGGCGTGAGATGGCAATAATCGCCCCCGACGTAGCGCATGGAACGCGAGTCTCCGCTCACAGTAATTCCGTGCTGCTCGGGCAATCTCAGCGAGAGCAGCTTGCGCTGAATCTCAGCCGATAGTTGCTGCTCTTCGTCGGCTTCTGCACTCAATCGGCGAGCCTGTTCGGCCCGCTCAATGAGATCGCGCGATTTCTGAATGAGCTGTGAATTGGTCCAGGGCTTCTGGATGAAATCCGACGCGCCGCGCTGTAATGCCTCGACCGCGAGTTCGATCGTGCCCCAGGCCGTGATGACCAAAACGGGAACGGTCGCGTTGACTTTACGAATACTCGAGATCAGGTCGAGCCCTTCGCTCCCCGAGGTGGTATCGAGTGTGTAGTTCAAATCAGTGATGAGCAGATCGAACTCGCCGGAGTTAAGCGCTTCGATCACGGCCGCAGGATGACTGACCGTCTGGGAATCGAACCCCTCCAGTTTCAACAGGAGAGCAATGGCGTGCAGAACATCGGCTTGATCGTCGGCAACGAGTACACGCTTGGGCCTGGCCGCGACGCCAACTCCGGCGCCAAAAGATGAGGGATAAGAACTATCGGTCACTGCAATCTCCGAGTTAAGAAGGGAAGACAATGGGACGAGTCCGAGGAACCGGAATTCGAAATTGCGCCCGGCTCTCGCTGTACAAGGAGCAAGCCCGATACCACCCTTTCGTGTCAAGCGCATCAGCGGATCCGGGAGTATCCCTCAACGATTGAATAGATTACGAGAAAATGACAGAAGAGGTAATGCCAGCCAGGTGTTCGAATCTGAGATGAAAGGAGGCGAAAGCGAACAGTCAGTTTTGGGAGGCCGCCCGGGCGGAGCCATCGAGAACGTACCTGATCTTCCGAGCCAAAGCCTCGGTTGTGAACGGCTTTTGCAGGAATGCGACACCGGCGTTCAGCACTCCATGATGCACGATGGCATCATCGGCGTAGCCAGACACATATAACACTTTCATTTCCGGCCGTACCTTGATCAAGCGCTCGGCGAGTTCACGTCCACTCATTTGCTCCAGTACGACATCAGTAAGCAAGAGGTCGATTTTTCCGCAATGGCGCTCACACATCAGGAGCGCTTCGCCGCCGTGGCGCGATTCAAGAACGTTGTAGCCATGTTTATGCAGAACCTGCCGCATCAGAGCGCGCACGCCATCTTCGTCTTCCACCAACAGAACGGTTTCGCTCCCGCGCCGAGCCGGCTGTTGCGTAATCCCTGGAGGAAGTTCCGCCGGAGCGTCTACGGCAGGCAAGTAGACTTTGAACGTCGAACCGATTCCCACTTCGGAATACACCCAGATGTAACCGCCGCTCTGCTTGATAATTCCGTATACCGTCGACAGCCCCAGGCCTGTGCCTTTGCCGATTTCCTTCGTGGTGAAGAACGGCTCAAAGATGCGCGACTTGACCTTGTCCGTCATTCCCGTTCCGGTATCGGTCACGGCAACCATTACGTACACACCCGGCTTGACGGAAGCGTGATCGCGTATGTAGTTTTCGTCTAAATCGATGTTCGCAGTCTCAATTGTGAGCTTGCCGCCATTCGGCATGGCATCGCGCGCATTGACGGCAAGGTTCATAATCACCTGCTCAATCTGTCCGGGATCGGCTTTCACGCGTGCCAGCCCCGGTTCGAGCACGGTGAAAAGATCAATGTCTTCACCCAGCAGACGGCGAAGCAGCTTGTCCATGTTTCCGACAACGGCATTAAGGTCGAGAATCTTTGGCGCGAGCACCTGCTGGCGGCTGAAGGCTAGAAGCTGCCGGGTTAGTGCGGCCGCCCGATCGGCGGCTTTCTTTATCTCGTCGACTTCCGTGCGCAAAGGATCGTTCGTGTCGAGCTCATCGAGCATGAGCTCGCTGTAGCCTTTCATCACCGTAAGCAAGTTGTTGAAATCGTGCGCAATACCCCCCGCGAGGCGTCCCACGGCTTCCATCTTCTGCGACTGACGAAGCTGCTCCTCGAGCGCCCGACGCTCGCTGACGTCTTCCGCAATCATCTCGAAGCCGAGAGTCTCGCCATGTTCGTTTTTGAAGACATTTCCGCTTAACCGGACTGTGATCGATCTGCCGTCTTTGCGCTTCCAGCGCAACTCGCAGCTTTCCAGGCAACCGGACTCGTGATAGGCAGTGATAACGGCCGCTCTCTGATCCGAATCGAGGTAGATGTCGCGCGCCATATCGACACACATCAGCTCCTCGGCAGAGGAATAGCCAAGCATTTTTACCAACGCGGGATTCACGTCGAGGAACTTACCATCGAGGCTGGAGCGATACATTCCATACACAGCGCTCTCGACGAGCGAACGGTGGCGGGCTTCTGAAGCGCGCAACGCCTCTTCCTGCTGTTTTCGCACCAGCGCCACGGATATGTACTGCGAAACATACGTCAGGATGTCGCGATCGTATTCGCTGTGTCGGATGTTCGTGTCATAACTTTGCAGCGCGATTATGCCGAACACTTTGTTGCCTTGGCGCAGAGGAACTCCAAGCCAATCGACGCAATCGCGACCAATCGCTTCAATTTCGCTCTGCTTTTCAAGTTCACGAATTTTCGCGAAGTCCGCAAGCAGGGGTTTACCACTGCGGAGCACATACTCGGTAAGCCCCTTGCCCAATTTGCGGCTTACCGGAGAAGGATCGTTTTGATCGATAAAATAGGTAAAGTGCAACCGTTCGCCGCTCTCATCGAGCAATGCTATATAGAGGTTCTTTGCGTACATCAAATCGCCGACAATCTTGTGTAGCGCCGGGTAAAGCTGTTCGAGGTCGACGACCGAATTGACGCAATCACTGATGGAGTACAACGCGCTCTGCAGACTTTCCGAACGCTTACGGTCGGTAACGTCAACCAACGTGCCGAGAATGGCTTCCTCTCCGTCATCCTCGAGCATCACGTTTTCGAGTACCCATACCTCCGATCCGTCACGCCTGCGCAGACGGAACTCAAGATTGGTCAGCGCGCGTTCTCGTTTCAATCTGGCTATGTAGTCGGCACGCTGCTGGTGGCTGTAATAAGGATTGAAATCGCCGGCAGCGATCATCTGCTCGCGCGATTCATAGCCGAAAATATGAGCGAAAGAATCATTGCAGTCGATCAGGCGACCGGATTGGCTCGTGAATACGCCGGCGAGGCTCCGCTCGAACAAACGCCGGTATCGTTCCTCTGAACGCCGCAGCTCCAGTTCGGCTTCCAAACGATCGCCTACGTACCGAAAGCTGGCAAGTAGTCCGGCTTTGCATCCCTGGTGCACGTAAGTGCTGCTGACAGCCTCAAATGACTTCCAGCAGCCGGATTTATGGCGAAGCCGGATGGTGATCGCCTCACCTTCCGACGGGTCCTCCAGACCCTGTCGAAATCCGGCCATGGCAATCTCCACGTCCTCGGGATGGACGAAATCGAAGCAAGAAACACCGATCGTCTCTTCGGGTTCATAGCCGAGGTGATGGATGATCGATCTGCTTTGGTAAATGATGGTGCCGCGTTCGTCGAGCAGCGACAACATATCCGACGATTGTTCGACGAATGCTCGGAAGCGGTTTTCCGTATCGCGCAGCGCCCGTTGCGTTTCGCGCAAGCCGACGGATTTCGGCGCTTTCCCGCGTGCGGGAAGGCGAGCTTCAGGCGTGCTGGTCAGACGCACAGGCTTGGGCTTAACGCCCATTGGGAGGGAGCTCCTGCGTGGTCATGGAAATGGGACTGCTATTCGGGGGCGCGAAATACTGTACCGCAAATTGGGCAGTACTAGAAAGGAAATACCACATTACTTTCGTTTACCAGGAGGTTAGCTCGAGAACGGTGCATCCCGGAGCGGGAATCGGCAGATTTCTCTCAGTGAAACTTGCAGTTGATCGCGCTCCGGCCGACTCGCCAGTGAATTCCAGGTGCCGCATCGCGCCGCTAGGTCTTTTTCGACTACTCTCACGTATTCTTAAATTAGACATGCGCGTGCGCGTCCTCTTCTTTGGAGTGCTCAAAGACGTTTTCCAACGCAGCGAAGACTCGCTGGAACTGGGCTCAGAGGCTACGGTTTCGAACTTATTGGAACACTACCGTAGACTCGTCCCCGAAAGAGCCGGCATCTTCCATTCTGTGGCTCTGGCAGTGAATCAAGAGTACGCAACTGCGGCTCGTCGTTTAGAGGAAGGTGACGAGGTAGCGGTACTACCGCCCGTCAGCGGCGGACTCGAAATGGCCGTCCGGCCAGAGAGCTACAAATGCGAGATCGTGCGGGAGCGTATTGCCACGGAGCAGATTCTTGAAGGCATCAAACACGGGGAAGATGGAGCCGTGGTCGTCTTTGAGGGCATCGTTCGCAACCATACACGCAATCGCCAGACCATTTTTCTTGACTACGAGGCCTATGAACCTATGGCTCTCGGTCAGCTAAATGCGCTGGCTGAGAAGGTGCTCGCGAATTACAAAGTCCGTGAAATTGTCATCGTCCATCGCCTCGGGCGGCTCGAGATCGGCGAGACCAGCGTTCTGATCGCAGTTGCATCTGCTCATCGCGCGGCCGCATTTGATGCTTGTCGCTTTGCGATTGACGCCTTGAAACGTACGGTTCCGATCTGGAAAAAAGAGCACTTCACCAATGGCGTAGTTTGGGCGGATGGCGAACCTTTTCCAGAGGAACTGCAAATCGATCGGGAGCCTCCGAAGGAGCGCCCGTAATGAGAGCTGTAGCCACTGTGCTCGCGGTTGCGGCTTTGCTTGTGCCGATCTCAGCTCAGGACACTTCCGAGCCGACCTTCAAAGTGGATGTGAAATTGGTGAACGTGTACGTCACCGTCACCGATCAGCAAGGCGCCCCGATTGGAAACCTCACTAAGAACGATTTCACTTTGGCCGAGGACGGAGTGCCGCAAAAGATATCGATCTTCAGCAAAGAATCGCAGTTACCCCTCTCCATTGTCTTGGCCGTTGACACAAGCTCGAGTACGCGCAAAGACATTCGTCTGGAATTGGAAGCGGCGCGGAAGTTTATTCACTCGATTATCAGACCGCAGGATGCAATTTCTCTTTATGCATTTGCGACTGACGTGAATGAAATGGTGTCATTCACATCAAAGCTTCACCAGATTGATTCAGCCATCAACCAGGTGCAGGTGGGCGGTGCTACCTCCCTGTACGACGCTATTTATCTTGCTTCTAAGACGTTGATGAAACGGGAAGGTCGGAAGGTTCTTGTACTGATCACCGATGGCGGAGACACGGCGAGCACAGTCGATTACAAGGAGGCCCTGCGTGCGGCGCAGCAATCAGAAGCACTGGTCTACAGCTTGATCGACGTTCCCGTCGAAGCAAGTGCCGGACGAAACACCGGTGGCGAACACGCACTCATTCAGATCTCGAACGATACCGGCGGGAAGTATTACTACGTTTCGAATGTGTTCGAGCTGGACAAAGCGTTTGAGCAGATCAGCGATGAATTGCGCACACAATATTTGCTTGCCTACTACCCTGTGCCGCGCCGCGCTGCATCGGATTTTCGCGAGATCGACGTGATAGCGCATTCTCATGAATCCGAGGGGAGCGGCCAGCTTGTCATCCGTGCTCGTCGAGGATATTACACCTCAAAACTGGAATGACCTGGCGTGTCCCGTTTTGCTTGCGGAACGACTACCGTTCGGGCTGATGTTGTTTCGGGTTCAGCTTCGTGGCTTGTGTTAGTGCTTAAAGCTGATGGTGATGTGCGTGTCGGTTTCGACGGGTTTTCCACCGAGTAGATACGGTGAATAGCGCCATTGCTTGGCAGCGGAGATAGCTGCTTCCCTCAGCAGCGGGCTGCCACTGACTACGCGAATGTTCTTCAATCTTCCATCGACTCCGATCGTGGCGCTCAGGACAACATCGCCGCCCACACCTGCACGTCGTGCCATCTCTGGGTACTGAGGCAATACCTTTCTGGTCAGTCGTCCTTCGACCACGCCGCGCGACTGGGGCAGCGTCAGTCCCGGAGTCGGAGTGTTCGTGGCAACGATCGCAGCGGCTAGATTTGCAGACGATCCCGCGGAGAGCTGACTGATCGAAGGCGCATCGGGCGGCGCGTCGATGACGGAGGATGTCGACGAGTTCTCGCGAACTGCAACCTCCTGCGTTGCTGGTCCACCATGAGAATCTGAAGAGCTTTTGGCCGGATGCGCTGGAGCCGGGCTGGGCTTCTTCAGCTCGCTGTTAGCAGCTTCTACGACGGCAGTCGACGTGGGCTGTGCCAGCGGCGGTGGAGCTGGAGCTATCGCAGTTGTTGCAGCCGGCGCCGGCTGCGGCCTTGGCGTGCTTTTGCGCAGGCGAATAATCGCGAATGTCGTAACTGCGATCAGCAGAATGGCGATCAGACCTACGGCGAGATAGAGATGCCGCTGCTGATCAATGGCGGTCGAAATCGGATGTGTTTCTTCGTGAACCTCGGGTGCGCGGACCGGCAGCGGGACCCGTGAAGGTTGCGGAACGGCTGCGGTCGAAAGCGCCGCTGTAAATCGAGGGGGTGTCGGCGCTGGAGCGGGGGGTGAGACTTCGCGTGCAGGCACCATGGCCGGCTGTGCTGTCCTCAGTTCTAGGACCGGAGTTGCGATCGGTGCCGCGGGAATTGCGACCTCCATCGCGATCTGTGGAGTTGGTGAATGGGCTTCCAACAATGGTTCGAAGCTGGTACGGGGTTCTACAGGAGTAGCTTCGCTTGGCTCCGCAGGCACGGCGACGCCGGCAATGAGCTCGGCGATGAAGCTGACGACGAGAATATCGGCCCCTTCAAAATTTCCCGGATTTGCCGAGAGCACCTCCGCGATTCCGGCTGGTTTTCCGCCGGAGAGCACGGGAACGATCAGCAGCGAACGGAAGTTCAGTTGCCTGCAGATGGCCGCGTCAACTCGTAGATCGGTTTCAGAATCGCGCAACAACACCACGTTGGCTGTGCGCATGCATTCGCCCGAGAGCGATGATTCTGAAAGCTGCACGCCGACATCAGGCGCATTGCCATAAGATGCACGGCAGATGACGTGCTTTCCATCACGCAGCGCAATAGCAGCTCCGGTCGCGCGCGTGAGCTCAGCGAGACGGCGCACGATCAATGCAAGCGCTCCCTCCGAGTCGAGATCGTCCGAGGAGATTTGCGCCTGGAGATCAGCGATCTCGCCCAAGCACGCTACCTTGGCCGCGAGTACCGCGTCCGCACGCAGGGCTGCGGAGTCGTCCTCGTGCTGAGGCGAGCTCTCAAGCCAGCTTTGAAGTGTTGTTAGAGAATCGCTGCTGATGTCTGAGAAGCGGATACCGGTAGCCATCTCGTCGCTCCAGGCGATTACGCCCGAGGCTTCGATCTGCATCTCGGAATCGGGAAGCGTGAATCGCAGCTGCGTCTCGCTGCCAACATTCAGATCTGCGCTTCCATACAGGCTTACTCCGCTTTCGCTGATGTCGCGTGCCGCGCCACTACGGCCGGGCTGGAGTTCAATCCGGCTGTGCATCGGCAGAGGTTTTCTGAAGGCGCTGCGACGCTCGTTCTCGAGATAAGGAAGACGTGCTGCTTCGGCAGATGTGGCCATTCAACGTCTCGCGAGTCTACGGAAATTGTTTGGCGGTTGCCCACGCGTTAGAAGACGGCGCTTGGGTCGACGTTTGCGGCTTCGTGGCCGCAGCGGCACTGAACACCTGCACTGGCGCGGCAGGCGTCGGACGTGCTGCATCTTCCAACAGCTTGGCACTCAGTCGGAGAGCTTCAATCTCATGCTGGATGCGCTGCAGGTCAGCCTCTTTTTGACGGATTACTTCGTAGATATCTTTCATTCGTGCTCACGTAATGGAGTAGTTAAGATCTGGGTGGGGGTGGGGTAAGCGCATCATCACCCAGTCTGAGCCGGAAATCAACAGGAATTCACGAGAATTGGTAGTGCAGGCGACCTTTAGGCGCGAATCGAGGAGGAATCTCGGCGCCGGTAATACAGAAGAGATTACTCTGCTTTTTAGATATTACGTCATTGACGCTGTATTGCACGCGTAGACCGAGCATGTCGGCTTATGCCGCCGCTGGTCTGGACAGCGGACAATTGAGCACCAGGCAGATTAGATCGTTACGCGCTCTTGTTTCGCGATCCGCATTACCGCTTCTGAAAAGGTCTCAGCTTGGGAGCCGGGCTTGGGCGGAGCCGATTTTTCTACCTGTCGGCGGAGCAGGTACTCCTTGTTCAGACGGGCGAGCCGTTTTCTAGCGGCATCAGCATTGGCTTTCATCCGATCAATTGTTTCCTGCGAATGTTTGCTGTGATTCTTCATCGGACCTCGTATGAGAAGCTGCGAGTCACTACTCAAAGTCTAGTAAAGCAACAACGAACCAAGGCCATTCGGTTTCAGCAGTTAGTCGGGCAATTGCAACGTCAGGGACATCGAGGTGCCGTAATCGAACGGGCTAAGCTTTTTCAGGCGTTTTACGCAGCGCGTCGCCATGTGGAGTTGGGACGGGGATGCGTCCTCTGCGTGCGGGAATGCAGCCACCAGTCGAAACTGTAGAGAGCAAATGCAACCGTCAAAATCGCACCCGATACCGCTGTAGAAACCGTGAAAGCCGATTCAAGGAACAGCCAAAGAATCATGAGAACGATCGAAACGATGACCATTTGTTCGGTGTCCTTCTTACGAAGCGGCTAAGCTACTGAGCTTCTAAGCTCCTGAACGGAACGATTCTCTTACATCACCGTGGGCACCCGGCATTAATTAGGATGTCCAGAGCAGCTGGATGAGTTGCAAGGTAGCGAAGCCGTGAAGCTGTGGACATGTGAATTAAATTAAGGGTGAAACCCACTCCGCTGTTGGACTTGAGGCAAAGTCACAGCAGCCGCAAAACACCAGGGGATTCGGCAGCTGTTTACCGACGTGACGAAGTTGAAACCGTTTTCAAGGCTGCGGATTCCGTCGTTCCGCGGCTTCTCACGTTACCTAAGTGCTTTGCTTCGTTCAGAAAGCTGTCTCATACTGCGATGCGTCATGGAGCACGAGGTCACTACACGGCCTACACGGTGGGGGAAGTCTGCCGAGCGGCAGTGGCCGCGATTTAAGGTCGACTTCGGGATCAAGATCATCGCAGGAAATGCGGGCACCAAGACTGTGGTGCAGGGGAGAGCCCATGACCTCTCCGAAGGTGGACTAGGTTTCTATGCAGTTGTGGAACTCCAGGAAGGACAGCTCGTTCAGTTGGAGTTCACACCGCCGTTTTGTCGGCGCACCATCGAAGTCCATGCGATTGTCCGCGACAAAGATGGCTATCGCTACGGGCTCGAGTTCCGAAAGCTTACCCAGCACGCCGCCGAAGACCTTTCTCGTTCTTGCCGCGCCTTGAACCTGTCCCTGGAATAAGCTGCCTCGGTCAGTACCCTCGCGGCAGCGGATGGGGTGAGTCACCTTTGTTTACCGACTGTCCAAATGCCGGTTTATCGCGGTTGCGGAATTCCCGATCCGTGCCTGATAATGTCCTGCACATGCCTGCCAAGCTCCAACCCGCGCTGCATATTCTCATGTGGCGCGAGCGCGTCCCTTATTATCGATACTGGCGATTTTGATTTTCGCCTGTCCTGGCTTTTCAGCCGCTCAGCTCGCAGCAGACCAGTTTTGATTCGTCGCTTTTGCGAAAATGACCATCCTTCAGCAAATTGTTTCTGAAACGCGCGCCCGATTGGCAGAAAACACTGGCTCTTATCGGGCAGAGCTGGAGAAGTTAGCGGAGCGACACACGCCGCGGGGATTTCGGGAGAGGTTGGTTGATCGCGCTCGAAGAGAACCGGCTGTAATCGCCGAGCTGAAGAAAGCTTCGCCATCGAAGGGGGTGATTCGAGCGGATTTTAGCGTCATCGAGCTTGCGCGGGCGATGGAGCAGGCCGGCGCTGCGGCTCTGTCTGTCCTCACAGAAGAGAAGCACTTCCAGGGCTCGCTCGAGAATCTGCGACTGGCTTCCGCGACCGTTTCCATCCCCTGCCTGCGCAAGGACTTCATCCTAGATGAGCTGCAGATGCTCGAAGCTCGGGCGTTTGGCGGCGATGCCGCGCTTCTCATTGTCGCGGCGCTGGACGATTCCGAATTGAAACAGCTTCGCCGTGCGGCTCAAGAGCTGCAGCTCGATGTGCTGTGCGAGGTGCATGATAACGAAGAGCTGCAGCGCGCCGTCGACGCGGGATTCGACATCATCGGCGTGAATAATCGCGATCTGCGCACCTTTCAAGTGACGCTTGAAACCAGTCTGCGTCTGAACGCGAACATTCCTTCCAATGCTTTGCGAGTTGCCGAGAGCGGTATTCACGCCGGAGCGGACATTACGCGACTGCGTTCCGTGGGATATCAGGCATTCCTGATTGGGGAGTCGCTGATGAGAGAACGCGATCCCGGTGAGGCTCTGAGCAAGCTTCTGGCCGACGCGGTACGCGAGGAGCGTCGAGCGGAGGTCGCCAGTCGGTGACCTGGATCAAGATCTGCGGTACTACTAACGAGCGCGACGCTGATGTGGCCATTCGCGCCGGCGCGAATGCGCTTGGGTTCATCATGACTCGCAGCCCCCGGCAGGTGAGCGACAGCACTGCTTATTCGATTGGAACAATCGTGCCGAAAGGCGTCGAAACCATCGGTGTATTCGTTAATGAAGACTTCAAAACTCTGGTCGAAACGACGCGCTTCTGCAAGTTCACCGGCGTGCAGTTGCATGGCGATGAAGACGCCGCCTACATTGATCGGCTGCGTGTCGAACTCCCGCGTGTAAAGATTCTGAAGGCAGTTCCTGCCGTGTCGCTCAATGGTTCGATTGCCTCGAATCCAGATGCATGGCTGATCGATAGCGCTCAGGGATCGCAGCGTGGAGGCACGGGCAAGACATTTAACTGGCGCGAGTCGGTTTCCCAAATCCGGAAATTGACCCAGCCGATTATCATCGCCGGCGGTTTAGGTCCGCAGAACGTTCACGAAGCACTGGAGATCCTTCATCCCTGGGGAGTGGACGTCGTGAGCGGCGTCGAATCCTATCCAGGGCGGAAGCATCCGGGGCTGGTCGCGCAGTTCATCGATGCTGTCCGCCAGTTCGACTCACGACAGCGCGACGGAAAAACGCCGGCGCAGAAGGGAATTGGTCGGTGAGGCAGATTGAGACACAACCCGTAATCTCGACAAAGGCCGGACGTTTTGGTCCATATGGCGGTCGCTATGTTCCTGAAACGCTCATGGCCGCGCTCGAAGAACTTGAAGCGGCGTACGCGCAGGCGAAGGAAGACGCGCAATTTCAGCGCGAACTCGATGGACTATTACATCAGTATGCCGGGCGTCCGACTCCGCTGTTTTATGCGGCACGGCTCACCCAAAAGCTCGGCGGGGCGCAGATATACCTGAAGCGCGAAGATCTGCTGCACACCGGCGCTCACAAGATCAACAATTGTCTCGGGCAAGGACTGCTCGCACGACGTATGGGCAAGCGCCGCATCATCGCCGAGACCGGCGCCGGTCAGCACGGAGTGGCGAGTGCAACGATTTGCGCGCTGCTCGGTTTTGAATGCGTCGTGTACATGGGCAGCGAGGACATGCGACGCCAGGAACTGAACGTTTTCCGCATGAAGCTCCTCGGGGCCGAAGTGCGCGCGGTGAATTCAGGCTCGTGCACGTTGAAGGATGCAATCAACGAAGCGATGCGCGATTGGGTTACGAACGTCCGCACCACGCATTACCTGCTTGGCTCGGTGCTCGGAGCGCATCCTTATCCCGAAATGGTACGCGATTTTCATCGTTGTATTGGCCGCGAGGCCCGCGAGCAGATCCTTTCCCACACAGGCAAACTGCCGAACGCAGTGATCGCCTGCGTCGGCGGCGGATCGAACGCAATCGGCGCCTTTTACGAGTTCATTCGTGATAAGCAGGTTGCGCTGATTGGAGTCGAAGCGGGTGGACGAAGTTGCAAATTGGGCGAACATGCCGCACGGTTTCAAGGCGGGTCACCTGGGGTTCTACAAGGAACCTATTCTTACGTGCTGCAGGATGAAGCTGGGCAGATCGCCACAACACATTCGGTTTCCGCTGGTCTCGACTATCCGTCGATTGGTCCGGAACACGCGGCGCTGCACGACGCCGGCCGTGCGGAGTATGTATCCGCATCTGACTCTGAAGCGCTCGATGGATGTGTCACGCTGGCTCGGACTGAAGGCATCGTTCCCGCGCTGGAATCATCGCACGCAGTCGCGGAGTGTATCCGGCGTGCTCCCAAGATGAAACGAGATGAGATCGTGATCGTGAACATCTCCGGGCGCGGCGACAAAGATATGGGCATCCTCACGAAAGAGTTGAAGCTTTGATCGCCTTCGAACACTCGCCAGGCTTGGTTGCTTATGTCACGTGCGGCGATCCCGACATTGCAACCACGCGCGCAGTTGCGCTGGCTGCGATTGATGCAGGAGCCGATGTGATTGAGCTGGGCGTGCCCTTCAGTGATCCTGTTGCCGATGGTCCAGTGATTCAACGTGCAAGTGAGCGCGCTTTGAAATCGGGAACATCGCTCAAGCAGGTCATAGCAGTCGGTGCTGAGTTGCGGAAAGCTCGTCCCAAGGCGGGACTGATTGTCTTCACTTATTTCAACCCCGTTCTGCGATTTGGGATCACTGAATTTGCGAGCCAGCTTGCCGCCAGCGGTATCGACGGCGCCCTGGTCACTGATTTGACGGTGGAAGAAGCAGGCGAATACATCGCCGCAATGCGCGGGCATAATCTCGTCACGGTGTTTCTGGCTGCTCCGACCAGCACCGATGAGCGGCTGAAGTCGATTGCAGAGCTATCGCGCGGCTTTGTTTATGCAGTATCGCGCATGGGAATAACTGGGCAACAGAAGCAGCTTGCCTCCGACGCTGCCGATCTGGTCGGCCGCATTCGGCGAGTGACCAAGCTGCCCATTGCGGTAGGCTTTGGAATTTCCACTCCGGAGCAGTTTCAGGCAGTCGGAGAATTTGCCGATGCGGCTGCAATCGGCAGCGCAATTGTTTCGATTATCGAAAAGCAGGGCCAGCAATCGGCTGAGGCGGTGGCAACATTTATCCGAGGACTGCGCGCGGGAAGACTGGCGGCACAGGCGGAGACTTTAGCGAAATGACCATAGAAGACTGGCGTAAGAAAATCGATGAGCTGGATCTCAAACTGGTAGAGCTGATCAACCAGCGCGCGGCAGCGGCAAGGGAGATCGGAAAGCTGAAGAACGACACCAATCTTCCCATTTATGAACCGGAGCGCGAAAAGCATGTTTTCGAGCGCGTGAAGACGGCCAATAAAGGTCCGCTTCCCGACAGCGAAATTCAGCACGTCTTCGAACGTATTATCGACGTCATGCGCAAGCTGCAGCAGCAGGAGATTCACCGGGCCATCCCGGCCAAAGCACCCGGCGAAACAGAATTTGATCTTGAAGTGAACGAGTAGCAGCAGAGGCTTCCATAAATGATTATTGCCATGCAGCCGGGCGCGACCGAGAAGCAGATCGACAACGTGATCGAGCGCCTCGTCGTGCGCGGATTTGAAGTGCATCGCTCGACCGGAGAGCAGCAGACAGTACTCGGCGCCGTGGGTGCCAAGATTGATTTTGACATTCGCGAAATCGAGTTGCTCGAAGCCGTGCAGCAGGTGCATCGCATCAGCGCGCCTTACAAGCTGGTCGGACGAACGTTTCGTCCTGACGGCACTGTCGTGAAGTTTCCCAATGGCGTAAGCGTCGGCGGAACCCAGGTAATCGTGATGGCCGGCCCATGCTCGGTGGAATCGCGTGAACAGCTTTTTTCCGCGGCGGAGCAGGTTTCGAAAGCGGGCGCAAAATTCTTGCGCGGCGGAGCCTTCAAGCCGCGCAGTTCGCCTTACTCGTTTCAAGGCATGGGAGTGGAGGGACTGAAGCTGCTGCGCGAGGCAGGCGATCGCTGTGGCCTCCTCATCGTCAGCGAGGTGATGGAAATCAGTCAGATTGAAGTCATGCTGCCGTACGTCGATCTGTTCCAGCTTGGCGCGCGGAACATGCAGAATTTCAATCTGCTGAGGGAATTGGGAAAAGTTCGTAAGCCCGTTTTGGTCAAGCGCGGGATTGCTGCAACCATTGAAGAGCTTCTGCTCTCGGCCGAGTACATTCTGGCCGGTGGAAACTACGATGTGATCCTATGCGAGCGTGGGATCCGTACATTTGAGACATACACGCGCAACACAATGGATATCTCCGCAATTCCCATTGTGAAAAAGCTCTCCCACCTGCCGATGACGGCAGATCCATCTCACGGTACCGGTCGCCGCGACAAAGTGGCGCCGATGGCTCGTGCAGCTCTCGCCGCTGGCTGCGATGCGCTGCTGATCGAAGTTCATCCCGATCCGGAGAAGGCTCTTTCCGACGGCCCACAATCTTTGTATCCGGATCAGTTCTCGCACTTGATGCAGGAGTTGCGAATGATCGCTCCCGCCGTTGGGCGAACGATCTAAGACCAAAGCTGAACACCGAGGACACGAAGAGCTGAATTTTATTTCTGCGGGGAAAACGACTGAGCTTGCTGCTGACGTTCTCGCTGTTCACACCTCCTCTGTGCCTCCGTGTCCTCCGTGTTCATTTTTTAGTGGTTGCATCGATGAAGTTCACGAAATCCTGCTTCATCTTTGCGTGCGACTGCGAGTCCAGGTACACCATGTGTCCTGACTCGTACTGGGTGAACGAGATGTTCTTGTGGTACTGCGGAGTGAGATCCAGGTGATCCATAGTGTAGTCGACAGCCAGATACGGAGTCGCCAGATCGTAGTGGCCCTCCATCACAAGCACGCGTAGGAAAGGATCTTTTACAATCGCCTGTCGCAGCGCCGTGGCTGTATCTGGATAGCCACCGCCAAAGCCTTCGATTCCAGTCCAACTCCAGTGGAAGTTCCCGGACTGCTGCGCTGATGTCCAGTAAGGCATGTCGGTCTTGTAGTTCAATTCGCGGCGCGCGTAGTCGTTGAAGACTGAGGTGAACGGCGGACCAGTTTGGGAACTGGTCGGATCGTAGAACGGAGTATCCATGAACCCGTTTGGATCGGGTCCGGTGTAGCGTCCGTCGAGCCGCCCGACATGGAGCTTCTGATCTGAGAGCAGGTAGTGCGTGAACGTACGCACGTCGATGCGCAGGTTCGCCCACTCGATGATCTCTTTGCTGAGGCCTGTATAACGAGAGAGCTTGTCCACCACATTGGCGCGCTCCTGCGGAGTGAGCGCATCGCCCTTGTTCAGGGCCGACCAGTATTCTCCCAACGCCCAGTCGCGCGCTTCCTGAGCTGCTTTCGGTACATCCGCTTGCAGATCGGCAGGAAGCTTCTTGTGATAGCCGGCGATCCAGGTGAAGCTGGGAAGAATGAGCGGATACGGAACATCGTTGGTCTTGGCGAACTCGAGTGTCTCAAAACTCAGGACGGTTGACAGCAGGACAATCCCATTAAAGGAAATTCCACGATCGGCCAGGTAGCCCGCAATTCCTGCCGAGCGCGTCGTTCCATAGCTCTCTCCAAAAAGATACAGCGGCGATGACCACCGCTCGTTGCGGGTCAGGTACATGCGAATGAACTCGCCGAATGACTCAATGTCGCCGCGCATATTCCAGAAGCGGCGGGCGGCGGCGGCATCCGCTGGACGGCTCCAGCCCGTGCCGATGGCATCGACCATGACCAGATCGGTCTTGTCGAGCGGAGTGTTGGGATTATCTTCGAGCCGATACGGCGCCGCTGGCATCCAGCCCTGCGGCTGCAGAACGACTTTGCGCGGGCCCATTGCACCCATGTGCAGCCAGATCGAGGCCGAGCCAGGTCCGCCGTTGAACGAGAACGTCAGCGGACGCGTGCTCGGATCGGCGCCGTCCATTGTGTACGCTACGTAGAACATACCGGCCTCGATTTTGCCTTCGGCATCTTTGATAGGCATGCGTCCGGCAGTAGCGGTGTAACGAATCTCGTGTCCGCCAACGCGAATGCTGTGATGCGTCACGACCGGCGGAACTTCTGTCATGTCGTAGCGCATGGGACGAATCTGCTGGCCTTCGCCTTCAGACTGTTGCTGCTCAGGTCTGCGCGTCTGTGATGGTTCCGGCGGAGCCTGCTCCGGCTGAGCAGTGCGTGCGGTGCGCGGTTCCTGCGTTTGTGGCGGTTGTTCGGTTGGCGTTTGCGCAGACGGCGTCGTGGGCGGAGGCGTTTTTTGCACGCGCTGCCGAGGCGGATTCGACTGCTGTGCCAGCACACAAGAGGAGACGAATACTACGAAAGCAATTAGGGCTCTTCGCATTCAAGACCTCGCGTTACATAGCGTCAGTTGAAAACTGGGAATTGTAACAGTGGAAATACATCATGTGCCGGTCTCGTCAGGGAATGGGCGAGTATCACATGGCATTTCGAGACAACAAGCCCACGCAGTGTGGTCAGTACCGTTCCGGGGTAGGGAAGGGTATGGCAGGAGACCTGGTCGCCGGATTGGCGGCAGAGACGTACGACATTCGGACCGCGAGAATGTTTTTTAACGAGAATGCCGTCCTGTCCAGATACTGACAAAGCCATTCTGAAGCAGGATTTTTCTTATCGATGCCTGAGTCTCAACGAGAGATCACGATGCTTCGATCGTGACCTTTTTTGCTCGCTTTTGGTGTCTGAGTGCGCAGCATCTTTCCGCCTGTGGTCAGCTGATACTCTTCACCCCGCCAATCGATTTTCGCGCTGATATAACTGCCGACCCAGAGAAAAGCTCCGAGCAGATCTCGTGCCGGATACAGGCACGCGCTAGTCAGCGCTTTGTGATCTCCGGCTACGAAGTAACCGGCGGAGACGGACTGAAGCACGCGATTCAAGAAAGCAGCCAGAAGTAGGATCATCCCCAATTTGGTATGTCCACTCGCCAGGCCGGCGAGGAAACCGAGCACGCCAAAAGGCATCGCATACGTGAGCACGGTGCCGAGATGTCCCTTCGGTCGCGAAAAGCGGGTGCTGCGCATCCACCGCACCTGGTGGCGCATGGAGGAGATGAAAGAATGATGGAAAACCATGTGATCGATGCTGTGATGCGAGAGCACGACCAGCATTCCCGATTCGGCAACGCGGTTGCCGAGGATGTAGTCGTCGGCGCAATAGTCGTCCATGAAGCTGAAGCCGTTTAGTGCCTCGATACATTGGCGGCGGATCACCATCGTGGGACCCAGGGCGAACTTCATGCCTTCCAGCAGATCGGCTACGACGACTCCGGAGGTCATCTCCACCGAATAACCCAGGGCTTCGAGATCGGTCCAGAATCCACCGGCGGGCAAGCCGCGGAAGATGCACGTCGTCATTCCTACTTTGGGATTCGCGAACGGCTTGATGATCTCACGCAGATAGTCGGGCGAGACGCGCACATCGCTGTCGCTGATCACCAGCAAATCGTGCGCTGCCTGCTTCCGCATTTTTTCGAGCGAATAGAGCTTGGCATTCGTCCATGGAGGCTCGCCGCTGGTCATGATTCGGACGTTCACTGTCGCATATTTTTCCGAGAGCTCGCGTGCCATCTGCAGCGCGGCATCGTCCTCGCGGCGCGCGCAGAAGATCAGCTCGAAGTCGGGATAGTCCAGGCGAAAAAAGCTTTCGAGGTTCTCGCGGAGGTTCGGCTCAACACCGTGGACAGGCTTCAGCAGGCTGACCGCAGGCGTGTACGCAGGCGCCTTGAGTAGCTCGCGCCGACGTCGGGCAAAACGCAGTACACCGGCGATCACCAGCAGCAGGTATGCCGTGGAGGTGACGGTTCCAAATATGGCGATGGCCAATAGTATGCGCGCGAGCATATTGTGGGCTGAAGCTCGATTCTACGGGACTCAATCAGCGGAGTACAGGAAGGGCTGTAGTATCATGAAGCTACCCCAATCCCGCAG
>Ga0070741_10006156_pt1 | contig 26019 bp, 17 predicted proteins | sample Coa_R1_4_FD_66440 | JGI IMG/M metagenome (GOLD analysis project Ga0070741, IMG submission 66440) | Surface soil microbial communities from Centralia Pennsylvania, which are recovering from an underground coalmine fire - Coalmine... | ecosystem: Environmental > Terrestrial > Soil > Unclassified ... | reverse complement strand
TCCGCCTTAGAGTCCAGAATCCCCAACTGCCGCAGGCGAATCAGCTTCTGCAGGCTGAGGTCTTTGAAACCATGCTGTCTGGCGCGCGCGATGAATTCCGGCGTGACATCCTGCACTTTGGCGCTGATGATGTCGCTGATGCTGACAGCGAATCCGGCTGACTGCAACGCCTTCACGTATTCCGGCGTGACATCCTGCACGCGCAGCGAGATCAGTTCGTTCGCCGACGGCTTGAGCCCCAGAGCCTTGATCTGCCGCACATATTCAGGAGTCACGTCCTGCACCTTCATCGCGATCAGGCTGTCCGCATTCACATCAATGCCCTGCTCCCGCATGGCTTTCAGATATTCCGGAGTCACGTCCTGCACCTTCATCGCGATCACTTGATCCGCGGTGAGCGCCAGGCCGGCAGCGCGAAGTTGGCTCACGTACTCCGGAGTCACCCCTTGAACCTGCAGTCCGATGAGGCGGTCAATGTCGGGATCAATGCCGGCTTGCTTGAGCCCGCGATAGTATTCTGCGTCCACGCCCTGAACCTTCAGTCCGATCAACTGGTCCGCGCTGGGATTGAGGCCGGCTGCGCGCAGATCGCGAACGTATTCCGGAGAAACTCCCTGCACCCGCATGCCAATCAGCTTTTCCGCATCCGGGTGCAAGCCTTGTTCCTGCAGGCCGCGGACGTATTCGGGAGTCACATCCTGAACCTTCAGAGCAATGAGCGTGTCGACGCTGAGGTCGGTGAGGCCAACCGACTTCATTCCGTCGATATAAGAGGTTGCAGTAGTCGTGCTGGCGGCAGTCGCCGTTGCCGTTTTGGTGCTGGTTTCCGTCTGTTCCGAAGTTGCTGCCTGAGATGCCGAAGGCTTGGTCTTGCTTGCGGGTGGACGTGGAGATTCTGCGCGTGTTGCAACTTGCATGCGGGCCGCGGCGCGGGCCGAGGCCGGGCGAGCGAGGTCGAGCAAGGCATTTCCCGACAGCAAGGCCGCCGCCAGGCAGAGCAACCCTCCAGTCAAACCGACGCTGCGCATTCCCGCACTCAGCGTCTTGATTCCGAGCACGCGAATGATGCGCTCGGTAAGCGGACCGCGATTGGCGGCCATCACCAAGACGGGCGCGCTGCGCCACTCTTCCATGAGAGTGAGCGCCCGGGCGTACTCTACGGCATTGCCGCACACAGTAACGGCGATCTCGTCGCAGCAGTGTTCGCGTTCGGCGCGGATGCGCTTGTTCAACCACCAGATCGCGGGATGATAGAACAACAGGCTTTCAACGCAGACCTGGAAGACGTTCACAAAGGGATCGTAACGCCGGATGTGCGCCAGTTCGTGAGCAATAATGGCCTGCAGCTGGTCTTCCGAGAGGCCGGTTAATGCGTTTACCGGCAGAAACACGATGGGGCGAAACCAGCCGATCACCGCCGGAGCCTGCAGCCACTTGCACTCGCAGTACTCAATGGCGCGGTGGATTCCGAGCCGGTCCTGAAGGTCGTAACAGAGGTTGAGCATACGCGCGTTCACAATGCTGGATTGCTTGCGGCGCTTGCGTTCCAGCAGCAGGAAACCACCGGCCGATCGAAGGCTGAATAAGGCCACTCCCGCAAGCCAGGCTTCTACCAGCCAAACAATCTCATCCCGTGACGGAGCCAGGGAAACTTGCGGAACGGGCCCAGGAGCGACAATATGCCCCATCACAATGGGCCAGCCGACCGCGGCGGAGGGCGATGCCGGGGCGCTATAGGAGAGGCCGGCATTCTGCTGCGCGTAATAGAAGACGAACGTCGCCAGGGGAGCCAAGGACATCAGCCCCAGCGCACACACTGCCACCACGTAACGCGCGGAGGTGCGACGGCACAGGGCCATGGCGACGGCGGCCAGAGCGGCTAAGGCAGTTCCCTGCCAGAGGAAGTGGACCAGAGCCCAGCCCGTGGCATGAAGAGCGTTTGGAGAGAGCCAGTTCATGATGGCGGTGGTCATCGGCGATTCCTTTCGTATGCATCCAACAGGCGGCGGAGTTCCTCGATCTCCTCGCGCGACGCTTTGCGACCGGCGAGAGCGTGCATCATGAGCTGACTGGCCGATCCTTCGAAAACCCGCTGCAGCATATCTCCGGCGAGCTGGCGCTTGGTCTGCTCGGCAGGGAGACCCGCTTCATAGACGTGCGCCCTCTGGGTTTCGTTTCGCCTAACCGTGCCTTTTGCGGTCATGATCTGCAGGAGCTTGAGGACAGTGGTATAGCCGAGGGTTTTCTTCTCGCTCAGTGCCTCATGCACCTCGCGCACCGTCGAGGGCCCACGCGTCCAGAGCACGCGCAGAATTTCGAGCTCCGATGCGGTGGGTTTTTGCGGAGGGGCTGTCATGCGCAGGAACATACTACGAAGATATTCGTAGTGTCAACGAAAATCTTCGTAGATAATTCCCGGCCGCATCCTGAGGCTTGAACGCCTTCTCCACGCGCATTCAATCGCATTCGCATTTGATTCCGGACGCCGGTACGAGTAGATTGGTCTGTCCTATGACATCCCACGCAGGACATTCCAGGAGATTCCTAATGGTGAAACGATTTAGTGTAGGTCTCTTATTGCTTGCAGGTCTGGTAACGCTCTCGTTTGCGGCGGATGAAAATCAGAATGCCTGCAAGGGCGATCCCGGCAAGTGGCAGCAACTCTTCAACGGCAAGGACCTGACGGGATGGAAGCACGTGGGTCCGGGTGGAGATACGGTTGAGGACGGGCTGATTCGCACCCATGGCGGAATGGGATTGCTGTACTGGACGGGCGGAAAGATCGGAAACTGCGTCATTCACGTGGTGTTCAAGATGCGCGACGAGAACGATAATTCCGGCGTGTTCATCCGCATCCCAATCGAGCCCAGGGAAGAATGGATGCCGGTGCACTACGGATATGAAGTGCAGATCGACAATCATCCTGAGAAATCGAACGAGGATGAATATCACGAGACCGGCATGATTTACTCCCTGACCAAGCCCCTGGTGAAGAATGCCTGGAAACCGGGTCCGGAGTGGAACACGATGGAGATCACGCTGGACGGTCCGCGCACGATCGTGACGGTGAATGGCCAGAAGGTGACGGATTACAAAGAAGGCGATCCGGTTCCAGAGCGGAAGTTCGATTTCGAGCCGCAACACGGGCCGCGTCCGAATCTGGGATGGTTCGGGCTGCAGAATCACAGCGACAACGACATCGTTTTCTTCAAAGAAGTGGCTATTAAACCCCTGAAAAAGTAAGCGGGCAAGAGCAGGTCGCAGTTAATTCAACCGGAGGGATAGGAATGAAACGCATTCTTTCGCGACGCGCATTCTTGCAAGGCAGTGCGGCGGCAGCGGGCGGCGTGGTGCTCTCGAAGACGATCCTGCTGGAGGCGAAGCCGTTCCCGCGGGCCGTGGCACCGAGTGACCGGGTTCGGTTTGGGATGGTCGGGATTGGCATGCAAGGGTCTGGACTGCTGAGCATGGCCATTACGATTCCAGGCGTCGAGTGCGTCGGCGCGGCAGATTTGTATGACGGACGGCATACCCTGGCAAAAGAAATCACGGGCAACCCCAGCTTGCCCACAAGCCGCGAGTACCGGCAACTGCTGGATCGCAAGGACATCGACTGCATCGTGGCGGCGGTCCCGGATCACTGGCACCGGCGGGTTGTGGTGGATGCCTGCAATGCGGGCAAGGATATTTATTGCGAGAAGCCGATGTCGCACAACGTCGCCGACGGGCTGGCGATGGTCGAAGCCTCTCACAAGAACAACCGCATTGTGCAGATCGGGTCGCAACGCGTCAGCTCGGTGCTATGCGAGACCGCGCGTGAGCTATACCACAAGGGAACGATCGGTGATGTAGAAATGGTGGAGCTTACGCTGGGCCGCAACGATCCGACAGGCGCCTGGCAGTATCCCCCGCCTCCAGACCTGTCGCCGCAGACTCTGGATTGGGATACCTGGCTGAACGATGCGCCCAAAATTCCCTTCAACCCCCTGCATTTTGCGCGCTGGCGCTGCTGGAAGGCCTACGGGACCGGCGTGGCCGGCGATCTGATGGTTCACCTGCTGAGCGGGATGCTGTACACCCTGGGATGGAACGAGATTCCGCGATCGGCGATGGCCATGGGCGGAATTTTCCGCTTCAAAGACGGACGGGACATGCCGGACTTTCACACCGTGCTGTTCGACTATCACGGAATTCCAGTTTACGTCCGCCTGGACCTGGGTTGCGAAACGCCGGAGCTGGCGCGATTCATGGGGCCGAAGGGCATTCTCGATGCGGGAGAGTTCGATCTCAAGCATTATTATCAAGCCGGCATCGACACCGCGCCCAGTTACTATGCTTCGGGCTTCCCAGCGAAGTTGCGCGAGGCCTATTTCAAACAGTGGCATGAGGAGCATGATCCGGCCCTGGGCAAAGAACCCCAGTACGAGGACACGGTTTACCGCGGCCACGATTGGGACGATATGCGTCCGCACCTGAACGTTTTCTTCCAGGCGGTGAAGTCGCGCAAGGACGTCGCGGAAAATGCGGTGTTCGGGAACAACGCGGCCATCGCATGCCACATGGCGAACGAGTCGTACTTCCGACAGAAGCCGGTGACCTGGGACGCGGCGTCGAAAACCATCAAGTCGTAGCCACGGAGGATACATGCGCGCGAGACTCTTCGCCGGGCAGAACCGGAAGCAAATTCCGGTTCTGCTCGGCTTTCTTGTTCTGAGTGTTCTGTCCTTTTCACAGGACCTGCCCACAGCCAAGCCGGAAGCGGTGGGCCTGTCTTCGGAGCGGTTGGACCGGATCAGCGGCCTGGTGCAGCAGGCGGTCGAGCAGAAGCGGATCGCAGGCGCGGTCACTCTTGTCATTCGTCACGGCAAGGTTGCCTGGCTCAAGTCCCAAGGCATGATCGATCGCGATTCCGGCAAGACCATGCCCACGGATGCAATGTTCCGCATCTGCTCGATGACCAAACCAATCACCAGCGTGGCCGTCATGATGCTTTATGAAGAGGGCAAGTTTCTGCTGGATGATCCAGTATCGAAGTACCTGCCCGAGTTCAAGAATCCCAAGGTGCTGATGAAGCCGCCGCAGGGGGAGCCGTATACCATTCCGGCGGCTAAGGAAATCACGATTCGGGATCTGCTGCGGCATACTTCCGGGCTCACCTACAACTGGAATGAGGACCTTGGGCCCATGTACGAGAAGGCCAACGTCGCCACCGGCTTGCTGCCGTATGACGGCACGATCGGGGACAGTGTGAAGAATCTCGCCGCACTGCCTCTTTTGTTCAGCCCGGGGGACCGTTTTGAGTACAGCCTTGGCGTGGATGTGCTGGGGCGGTTGGTGGAAGTCGTGTCGGGGAAACCGCTGGACGAATTCTTCCGGACGCGGATCTTTGGGCCGCTGGGAATGAAGGACACATATTTCTACCCTCCGGAGAATAAGGCCGAGCGGCTGGCAACCGCGTACACCTACTATCCGGACAAAGGATTGAATCGGTTTCCGGATACTCCGATTCGCGAGGGATCGTTTGTGTATTCGGCGGATTATCCTACGCGCGGACCGAAGAAATTGTTTTCCGGTGGGGCGGGTCTGGTTTCCACCGCGATGGACTATGCACGCTTCTGCCAGATGATGCTGGATGACGGGAAGATGGGGAACACCCGGCTGCTGAGCCGCAAATCCGTGGAATTGATGACGCACGATCAGTTGGGCAAGATCGGGCCGGACCAGGGATTCGGGTTGGGATTCGGGATTGAGGGTGTCAAGACTCCTTTAACCGAGTTGGGAACCCCGGGTGAGTACAACTGGGGTGGATTTTTCTATACCGCGTTCTCGATTGATCCCAAAGAGCAGATGATTGTCGTGTTTATGGCCCAGTTGCATCCTACCGGCGGGTTAACGCTGGACCGGCAGGTGCATGAGTTGGCGTACCAGGCGATTAACGACTGAAGCACGAATCCTAAGGACCCATTGTCGCAGCGTTCATTCGAAAGCTTACGGGTATATCATTTCTCGTAAAGCAAGTCTCAGACCTCGGCACAGTAGTTCCCTCTTCTGGAGTTCGGAATGGCAACGATTCGGCTTGCGATCAATCAGAAATCTTATGCCGTGGACGTCGATCCGCAGACCGCCCTGCTTACCGTGCTGCGCGAGTATCTGGACCTGACGGGAAGCAAGTACGGTTGCGGCGAGGGTCAATGTGGCGCCTGCACCGTGCTGATCGACGGAAAGGCCCAGCGCTCGTGCGTTACGCGGGTAGGCAGTGTAGGACAGAAGCAGGTCACCACGATTGAAGGTCTGGCCCATGGGGCTCAGTTGCATGCCGTGCAGCAGGCGTTTCTCGATGCCGGCGCGCTGCAGTGCGGCTATTGCACATCGGGGATGATCATGTCGGCGGTGGCTTTGCTGAAGCAGAATCCTTCGCCTTCGGAAAGCCAGATCGTCGATTTCATGGACGGAAATATCTGCCGCTGCGGGACCTATCCGCGCATTGTGAATGCGATTCAGAAAGCTGCCAAAGCGGGCAGCGGTTCTGCACCTGCGAAAGGAGCCGGGCGATGAGCGGAAAACCGCATGCTGAACTTCCGCTGGAGCCGGAGCGCTATGAGCTGCGAGCCGCGGCTCCCTACCGCTTTGACCTGGGCCGGCGGGACTTCTTCAAGTTTCTGGGCGCGGGACTGGTGGTGGTCTCGGTTTTGAAGCCGGCGTTAGCCGCGCAGGAATCCGGCGGAGGACGGCAGCGGCGCGGCGACTCCCTTCCCAACGACATCGGCGCATGGCTTCACATTGGTGAAAACGGGAAAATCACCGTGTACACCGGGAAAGTCGAGATCGGCCAGGACATTCGGACCTCCCTGAGCCAGGCTGTCTCGGAAGAGCTGCACGTGTCCATGGATAACATCGAGATGGTGATGGGGGATACGCGGCTCACACCCTTCGATATGGGGACTTTTGGCAGCCGGACGACCCCTACCATGAATCTGCAACTGCGCAAGGTCGCTTCGGCAGCCCGCGATATTCTGGTCGGACTAGCGGCCAGTCAATGGAAAACCAATCCCCGGCAATTGATCGCAGTCGATGGCAAGGTCAAAGATACGGCGGGAAATCGTTCTATTGAATATGCCTCGCTGCTGAACGGACAGCAACTGACCCAGGCGCTTTCGGCCGAGGACCCACTCATTCCCGCCGCCGATTGGAAAGTTGCGGGACGTTCGGTGCAGAAGATCGATGGGGTGGATTTCGTCACGGGGCGGCATCGCTATCCGTCGGATCAGAAATTGCCGGACATGCTTTACGGGAAAGTGGTGCGTCCGAGCGCATTCGAAGCGACGCTACTCTCCGTCGACACGCAGAAGGCTGAGCAGATGGGCGTCACCGTGGTGCACGACGGAAACTTCATCGGGGTTGCCGCCCCAACTTCGCAGCTCGCTATCGCGGCAGCCAAGGCAGTACATGCCGAGTGGAAAGCCGAGCCGCAGACCTCCAATCGGGAGCTGTTCGACTATCTCCGCAAGAACACCGTGGAGGGACAGGACGTCACCGGGGATGGCGACCGGTATGAGGCCGGCTCGGTGGACGCCGCGATGAAGTCTGCGGATCACCGTTTGCAGCAGACGTACACGGTGCAGTACATCGCGCACGTTCCCCTGGAGCCGCGCGCGGCCGTGGCGAAGTGGGATGACGACCAACTTACGGTGTGGACTGGAACCCAGCGCCCCTTCGGGGTTCGTGGGCAACTGGCCGAAGCGTTTCACATCCCGGAAGATCAAGTTCGTGTGCTGATGCCCGATATGGGTTCGGGATACGGCGGCAAGCATACCGGCGAAACTGCGATCGAGGCGGCACGGCTGGCGCGGTCGGCGAAACGCCCGGTGAAAGTCGTGTGGACGCGGGAAGAGGAATTTACCTGGGCTTATTTCCGCCCGGCAGGCGTCATTGATGTCATGAGCGGCGCTCGCAGCGATGGAACTATGACCGCGTGGGAGTTCCACAACTACAATTCCGGATCTGCCGGGATTCGTACGTACTATGAGATTCCGAACCAGCGGATCATTTTTCACGCGGTAAAGTCGCCGCTGCGGCAGGGCTCGTACCGGGCGCTGGCTGCGACGGCAAATCATTTCGCGCGCGAATCCCATATGGATGAACTGGCGCAGGCGGTGAAGCAGGACCCGCTGGAGTTCCGCCTGAAGAACCTGAAAGACGAGCGGCTGCGCGCCGTGTTCGAAGCGGCTGCCAGGCAGTTCGGCTGGGGCAGGAGCAAGAGCGCCGGGCAGGGCTTCGGGATGGGCGGCGGTTATGAGAAGTTGGGCAACGTCGCTACCTTCGCCGAAGTTCATGTGGATCGAACCTCCGGCGAGGTGAAAGTGCTTCGCGTGGTTTCTGCCTTCGAGTGCGGCGCCATTGTGAATCCCGACGGAGTGCGGAATCAGGTTGAAGGTTCCAACGTGCAGGGGCTCGGAGGCGCGCTGTTCGAAGCCATCCAGTTCGAGAATGGCAAGATCCTCAATGGGAGATTGTCACAGTATCGGGTGCCGCGGTTCAGCGATCTTCCGGCGATCGAGACCGTGTTGGTTGATCGCAAAGATATCCCCTCGGTGGGGGCGGGTGAATGTCCGATGATTGGGCTGGCTCCGGCCATCGCGAATGCGATTTTCGACGCAACGGGAACCCGGTTACGCGCGCTGCCGCTGGCGCCGGATGGACTGAAGTCCCGTTAGGGCTGCATTGGTCAGGCGGGGGAATCAGACTCCGCAGGCTTTCGCGTTGCCCAGGCATTGGCCTACCACTCTCGCGTAGTCGGCGATTGCGATCTCCGGATCTTCCAGGTCCGGGTGCCAGACTTTCTCCCATTCGAAGCAGTAGAACCCCTTGTAGCCGATTCCTTGCAGCGCTTTGATTTGGCGCTCGATAGGAACCGTGCCTCGCCCGGTCAGGACATATTTGCGTTCCTCGCCTGTGCCAACTGAATCTTTCAGATGTGTGTGGCGAATCCATTGGCCGAGTTGCTTGACGGTGTATTCCGGATCCTCGTTCGAGGTGGCGAAGGTATGATGCGCATCCCAGAGGACGCCGGCGTGGGGCGAGTTGGCAGCCTGCATCACATCTTTCAACGTGGCGGAAGAGGTGAAGTGATCGTGGGATTCGAGAATGACTGTGACCTTCCGCGGCCCGGCGTACTCTCCGAGTTCTCGCAATCCGGCGGCTACCCGCTTTTTGGTGGCATCGTCGGGAACCGGGGCTTTGTCGTCGGGGGCTTTGCCACCAAAGACGCGCACATAAGGCGCTCCGAGCGTTGACGCCAGGTCAATAAAGCGGCGGGCATCCGCCAAATCCTTGGCGCGCTTGTCCGCATCTTCCCAGTACAGATTGGCGGAACTGCTTACAGAAGCAATCTTCAAGTTGGCCGCTTTGATTTCTTTCTTGGTCTGCGCGATCCGATCGGGAGCAAAAACGGGACTTGCCGGAAGGTCCATGTTGCCCTCCAGACCGCGTAATTCAACGGCTGAGAATCCGTGCTGGCTTGCGAAATCGAGGATCTTCTTCCAGTCCCAGGCCGGGCAGCCCAGCGTGGAGAATGCAATGGGAATGCGGGGCGTGGGAGTCTTCGCCAGCAGGCGGCTGGAAAAGACAGCAGTTGCCAGTGCGGCGGACGAGGTCTTCAAAAACTCGCGGCGGCTGCTCATTTACAGTTCTCCTCTTTTCATTTGCTGCACGGCATAGTCACACGCCCGGGCGGTTAATGCCATGTAGGTGAGCGACGGATTTACACAGGACGACGAGGTCATTGCGCCGCCATCGGTAATGAACAGATTCTTCACGTCATGCGCCTGATTGAAGGCGTTGAGCACGGAAGTTTTGGGATCCCGGCCCATTCGTGCAGTGCCCATTTCATGGATGGCAAAGCCGGGAGGCTCGTTGCGCGCGAAAGGCTGGATGTCGCGAGCGCCCACGGCCGCCAGCATCTCGGCGGCGCTGACCGCCATGTCGCGGCGGAGTGCGAGTTCGTTTTCTCGCCATTCGGAATGAATCTTGAGCACCGGGATTCCCCAGGCGTCGCGCATTTCCGGATCGAGTTCCACGAAATTGCTGTGGTTGGGCAGGCACTCGCCGTATCCATAAAACCTGAATTGCCACGGCCCGGGACGGCTGAGAGATTTCTTGAACTCGGAGCCGAAGCCGGCCTGTGCGATGCCGCGCTGCCAGCCTTCCCGGTAGGCTTGTCCCTGAAAGCCGTATCCGCGCAGGAACTCGCGTTGCTTCGTCTTCACATTCCGGAAGCGGGGCATGTAGATGCCGTTTGGCCGGCGGCCGATCACATGGCGATCTTCCATCCCGGGAAGAGTGCCGTTGGCCCCGCCGGTCTTCACATGATCCATCAGGTTGTGCCCCAGTTCGCCGCTGGAGTTGGCCAAGCCTCGCGGAAATTCGGGCGTGGAGGAGTTCAACAGAATACGAACCGATTCCAGGGCGGAGGCACAGAGGAAGACTACTTTCGCGCGAAATTCAATGGTGTTCCGGCTGCGCGCATCAATCACGCGCACGCCGCTGGCTTTTTGCGTTTTGGAATCGAAAATGACGCTGTGCACTACGCTGAACGGACGCATCGTCATGCGGCCAGTCTTCCCGGCGGCAGGCAGGGTCGCGTTCACGCTGCTGAAATAGGAAAGCGTGATGCATCCTCGTTCACACGGACCGCAGTAGTGGCAGGCGGCGCGTCCTTTGTGGGCTTGCGTAAGTATGGCTGAGCGGCCAATCGTCAATACGCGCTCGCCACCGAAATGCTTCGCCAGTTCATCCCGCACGAACCTCTCGGCGCAGTTCAACTCCATCGGGGGAAGGAACTTGCTGTCCGGCAATTGGGGAAGCCCAAGAGCTTCGCCTGAGATCCCCGCGAATTCCTCGACGTAGTCGTACCACGGCGCGAGATCGGCGTAGCGGATGGGCCAATCGACCGCGATGCCGTCGCGCAGGTTGGCCTCAAAATCCAGGTCGCTCCAGCGGTAGCTCTGGCGTCCCCAGGTGATAGAGCGGCCGCCGACCTGGCGTCCGCGAATCCAGCGGAAGGGCTTGCCCGGTTCCGTCGTGTAAGGATGCTCTTTATCGCTGACGAAGAACTTTGACGACCATTCATCGCAGGCGTAGCACGTGCTCTGGATAGGCTGGTCTTCCCGCAAGCTGCGACGATCGCTCAGGCCCCGAAACTTCATCTCCCAGCTGGGGACGTGCTCGACATAATCCTGCTCAGGCACGATGGGACGGCCGGCCTCGAGCACCAGCGTACTGAGGCCCTTTTCGGTCAATTCCTTGGCTGCCCAGCCGCCCGTGATTCCGGAGCCGACAACGATCGCGTCGTAGGTAGTTGGCTCGCTCACGGCTGCTTCGGAACCTCCTGGCTCGCGGGAGTAATGTTGCAGCCCTGGTACTGCTCCGGGATAACTTCGAAATGCAATTCCTGAGTGGCGCCGGCCTCGGAAGTGTAGTAAGCGGTAAGGGTGAGACGGCGGAAATCGGAGTAGAAGTTGGCCTCGGGGAGACCGGCATCCGACCGGGCCGACTGCACTGCGGCCAAGGCGGCGTCCTGCAGCATCTTTGCGCCAAGTTCGATCAGCATTTCCGATCTTTGTTCCGGGGAACAGTCGACAAAATCTTTGCCGAACAAACTTCGGGCACGGGAATCAGTCGCCGCCAGGCCATTAAGGAAATGGGTGCGTTCGGGAATGCCGTACCACTCGGTCAAGATCAGGTCGATGAATTCGCTGACTCCGACATCGCTCGCGCCCGGCGTGTCAGTGCGAGGAATGATCATATCGGCCATAGCCTTCACGGTTGCCTCCTGGTGCGGATCCAGAGTGCGCAGGGACTCGCGAGTTGCGACCAGGGCACGCGCCTCCCGCGCCAGCAGCATCCACTTGGCCGGCGCCAGTTGAAGTGCAGTTCCAGTAGCCAGAAGCCGGAGAAGGTCTCGTCGTTGCATGATGCGAACTCTCCCTGTTCGGGGACCGGGTCTATGTTACCCAATTTGGCCGCAGTCCGTTCAAAACCGCCTCACAAGGGCCCGAAGGGCAATCCTGATGTTGCGGCCGCAGGCATCTTAACCGCAACAATCTGGCTTCTAACGGGTTAGATCACAGAACACGCCGTTAGTCCGGGGGACCGCATATTTCCGGGCTGGATGATTGATGGACACAAGCTGCAAGATACGGCGCCAGGTTTGCCTGAAACTGTTACTTGAAAGTATGCGCCTGAGCTGCCACGCGCGATCCGGATGCCATAATTCTAATCACTGATTGGGAGAGCGAACCCCTGGTTCCGAAGTTCGCCTCGTCAATTTAATCCTGCGGGCTGCCGCTGCTCCTAAGCGAAACCCGGTCACCCGGCGGCTGCGCTGACAAGCAAGATAGGACATATGAACATGAGCCTGAGGAGAGCACGAATGCGAGTTTCGCTTCTGGTTGCGCTTGCGTTGTTTGTTGTAGTGCCCATCTGCGCGGTCGCGCAAACACCGAGCGCAGCGCCCGGGACTCAGCCCGACACCGCCGCGTTGTTACAAAAGATGCGCGACCTGGAAGACCGGGTCATCGAGTTGGAAGGACAGGTGCGCCTGCTGAAGAGCCAGGCCACGCCGCCGGCCGTGCCCGCAAGCCAGCCTGCGGCAACTTCGGAATCCGGGATGCAGGCCGCCGCTGCGACCCAGCAACCGTCCGCTCCGGCGGCCCCGCCGCCTACTTCGGCAATCGCGGCGCCGCCCTCCGGGCCCGAACCCACCCTGGGCGGAGCCGGCGCCAGCGCCGCAAAGGCGTTGAATCCCGATATCAGCATGATCGGCGACTTTATCGGAGCGGCCGGGCATGATCCCATCTATCCCATACCTTCTCTGCAGATGCACGAATCTGAACTCGGCGTGCAGGCCATCATCGACCCATACGCGCGCGGGGATTTCTTCCTTACGTTCGGGGAGCAAGGGGTCGGACTGGAGGAGGGATACATCACTCTAACCGCGCTGCCGGGAAGCTTTGTAGCGCGAGTGGGGAAAATGCGCTCCGCGTTCGGCAAGGTCAATACCATGCACAATCATGTGCTGCCCTGGGTGGACCGGCCACTGGTGACCAATAGCCTGGTGGGCGGCGAAGACGGCGTCGATGATGCCGGATTTTCCATTCAACGCATCTTGCCCGCGCCCAAGGGGATTTTCCTGGAGGCCACGGGGCAGCTCTTTCGCGGCGATTCTGGCGACGTATTCAAGGCCTCCACGAAAAGCGATGTGAGCACGGTCGCGCATTTGCGCGGGTACAAGGATTTGACGGAGTCCACGAACCTCGACCTCGGGCTCTCCTATGCGCGCGGGCACAACGATGCGGGCGACAATTTCCTGACGCAGTTGTACGGGGTTGACGCAACCCTGCGCTGGAAACCGCTGCGGCGCGCGATCTATCATTCCTTTATTGGCCGTGGGGAGTTCATCTGGAGCCAGCGCCAGCAACTGCCGTTTGAACAGCGGTCGTTCGGCTTTTATACATCCGGCGACTACCAGTTAGGGCGACGATGGTTTCTCGGCGGTCGCTATGATCATTCCCAGCGAAGCCGCTTTCCCATCGCAACCGACCAGGGAGGCTCAGTGGTGCTGACCTATTGGCCCAGCGAGTTCAGCCAAGTGCGGGGGCAGTATCGCTTTGTGCGCTATGCAGGTAACATCGATTCACACGAACTGCTGATGCAGTTCATGTTCTCATTAGGCGCCCACGGGGCCCATCCTTTCTAGGAGACGCGTGAATGCGAGTTCATTCTGATCGGCTACGGATCACGATCATCGTTCTTGTCGTGCTGTGCGCGGTATTGCTGCCTTCCGGGGCGGAGGCAAAAAAGCTGAACGTGATGACGGCGACCACCGATATGGCGTCTTTGACCCAGGAGGTCGGCGGGGACAAGGTCAATGTCGAGTCGCTGGCGAAAGGCTATCAGGATCCCCACTTTGTCGAGGCCAAGCCGAGTTTCCTGCTGAAGCTGCGGCAAGCTGATCTGCTGGTCGTGGTGGGATTGCAGTTAGAAATCGGATGGCTGCCGCCCTTGATTAGCCAAAGCGGCAATTCGCGAATTCAGGTAGGAGCGCCGGGGTATCTCGATGCCTCTCAGTTCGCGGAAATTCTCGAGATCCCGCAGGGCGTGGTTACCCGGGCAGAAGGCGACGTGCATCCCCAGGGAAATCCTCATTATTGGCTCGATCCGGACAACGGGCGGCGTATCGCGCGCGGCATCGCAAAAAAGTTGGGCGAAATGGATCCGGAGGATGGCGCGTATTTCCAGCAGCGCTTCCAGGACTTCGACAAGCGTCTATCGGCCGCCGAGCAGAAATGGGATCAGCAGATGCAGCCCTACCGCGGACGAAAGGTCGTTACGTATCACCGTTCGTTTCCCAACTTCGCAAAGCATTTTGCTATCGACGTGATTGGATACGTGGAACCACGCCCCGGCATCCCGCCGTCGCCGAGTCACACTATTGAACTCATCCAGCAGATGAAGCGGGAGAACTGCAAGGTAATCCTCGTCGAGCCCTACTTTGATCTGAAAACTCCGCAGTCCATCGCCCGCGGCACCGGCGGCCAGGTGGTAGTTTATTTACCGTCTGTAGGCGGGGAGAAGCAGGTTACGAATTATTTTGAGCTCTTCGATTACGATATTGCTCAGTTGACTAAAGCCTTCAACGAAAGCAAGTAAGGAGTTTCATGGAAATCCTGGCCTTTCTGCTGGCGCCCTTTTTGGCCAGCCTGATTCTGACGGGCATTCACGCCTATCTGGGCGTGCACGTAGTGGAGCGCGGAGTTATTTTCGTCGATCTGGCGCTGGCGCAGATCGCGGCGCTGGGCGCCACCATCGCCATCTTGATTGGCATGGATCCGCACGGCAGTGGAGCCTACTGGCTCAGCCTGGCGTTCACCTTCGTCGGCGCGGCAATCTTCGCCTTCGCGCGCACCCGTCGCGGACATATCCCCCAGGAGGCGTTCATCGGCATTGCCTACGCCGTCGCGTCCGCTACCGCCATCCTGGCGATGAGCAAAGCCACCGGAGAAACAGAACATCTGAAAGACATGCTGGTGGGGAATATTCTGGCTGTTTCCATGCGCGATGTGGAGAAGACCGCCATTCTTTATGGCGCCATCGGCTTGTTTCACTACATATTCCGCAAGAAGTTCCTGCTGATTTCCACCCGTCCTGCGGAGGCCGAGGCACAGGGGCTGAATATTCGTTTCTGGGATTTTCTGTTTTATGCTTCGTTTGGATTTGTGGTCACCTCCTCGGTCGCAATCGCGGGAGTGTTACTGGTGTTCTGCTACCTGGTCGTTCCCTCGGTTGGAGCCATGCTGTTCGCGGACAATATTGGACGGCGTCTGGCGATTGGCTGGACTATGGGGACTCTCGTCTCTGCCCTGGGAGTCTATTTCTCGGTTAAGCTCGACTTGCCCACGGGCGCAACCATTGTGTGCACGTTCGGCGGCGTTCTGATCTTGATGTTCTTCATTCATGTTCTTGTGCATAGCCGTCGGCCCGCGCCTGAAGGGGGCGAAACCGGATTGATTAACAAACAGAGACACCCAACTTTGCAGGAACGTTCGTAGAACCAACCCGCAACAACTCCAGCCTGCAACAGAACTTCCTCTGCTCGGCTGCGGAATGCGAAGGTATCGCAAGATTCGTTGAAGGTTTCCGAATAGACGTCTGAGAGAAGAACTGTCCGGCAATGGACAGCCGAATCCCCAGCCGAACAGCCGCCGCTTCAACACACCCAGATCGTCAGGCACAGATCTTTTCCTTTCAATTACTTGGCGTCAAGGGAGATTGGCCGACCAGTTGCCCACCTTGATTGTGATGGATATCGCCCGCCCAGAGTTTAAGGAACGTAAACGCCGCCGTCAGATCATCATTACGGCGATCGTAGTAGTCGCGCTCACAGCAGTGAGCGCAGCTGTGTACCGTCTCAAACCCGCCGCTCCAACCGTGGAGCGCGGGACAGTATGGACCGACACCGTGAAGCGAGGTTCGATGCTGCGCCAGGTGCGCGGGATCGGCACGCTGGTCCCCTCACAGGAGTCCGTGCTGCAGATCCCCGCCGAGACCGAAGCCACCGTTGTCCGCATCCGCGTGTTGCCGGGCACGGCCGTGAAGCCGGACACGATTCTGCTGGAGATGAGCAATTCGCAGGTGGAGCAGGCCGCGGTAGATGCGCACCTGCAGTGGAAAGCGGCGGAGGCGGAGTACCAGAGCCAGCGTATGAAACTGGAAAGCGACCTCATGAATCAGAAAGCCGGCGCAGCCACGGTCAAGGCGGACTACACCCAGGCCAAGCTGCAATCGGAGACCGACAAGGCGCTCTACGACCTCGGAGTCATTTCCGGCATGGCCTACAAGAACTCCAAGGGAAAAGCCGACGAACTCACCATCAGAAATGATCTCGAGGACCAGCGCCTGGCGAGCAATCAGAAGGCAATCGACGCGCAACTCGCCGAGCAGCAGGCCAAGGTCGATCAGATGCGCGCTCTGGCGGAGTTAAAACAAAAACAACTTGAGGCCCTTAAAGTGCGCGCCAAAATCGACGGCGTTCTGGTGGAAATGCCTCTGCATGTTGGAGAGCACGTTGCTCCCGGAACGATGCTGGCCAAGGTCGTGCAGCCCAATCATCTGATGGCTGAGTTGAAGGTGGCCGAGACCCAGGCGCGCGACGTCCAGATCGGCGAGTCCGTGTCGGTCGACACCCACAACGGCCTGATCACCGGCAGTGTTATGCGGGTTGATCCTGCCGTACAAAACGGAACGGTCACAGTCGACGTCAAACTGACAGGCGAACTCCCGCGAGGCGCCAGCCCGAACCTCAGTGTGGACGGGACGATCGATCTGGAAAAGCTGGACAACGTTCTTTACGTGGGACGTCCGGCTTTTGGACAGGAAAACAGCACGATCTCTTTGTTCAAGCTCGACCCGAATGGGCACGATGCCGCTCGCGTGCCGGTGAAAGTCGGGCGCGCCTCGGTGAATTCGATTCAGGTTCTAGATGGCCTGCACGAAGGCGACACGGTTGTGCTTTCCGATATGTCGCGCTGGGACAACACGGACCGCATTCGGCTGCAAGACTGAGTTACAAACAAATCTTAGAAAACGAGGCAAACGTTTCATGTCAGACGCCGGCCAACCGCTTATTCAGATCACGGAAATGACAAAAGTCTTTTACACCGATGAAATCGAAACCCATGCGCTGTCGGGCGTACATCTGTGCGTGAACAAAGGGGAGTATGTCGCCATGTCGGGCCCATCGGGCTGCGGCAAGTCGACGCTGCTGTCGATTATTGGGCTGCTCGACACCCCCACCGGCGGCCGCTACTTTCTAAACGGCAAGCCGGTGGAGAACCTGGATTTCGCCGAACGGGCGCGTATTCGTAATCAGGAAATCGGTTTCATCTTCCAGAGTTTCAACCTGATCGGCGATCTCACGGTTTACGAGAACGTGGAGTTGCCGCTCACCTACCGCCAGCGGATGCCGTCGGCGGAACGCAAAACGCGTGTTATGGAAGCGCTGGAGCGCGTCGGAATGGCGCACCGGGTGAGGCACTATCCTTCGCAGCTGTCCGGCGGTCAGCAACAGCGTGTAGCCGTTGCCCGCGCGCTCGGGGGGAAACCCTCGATCCTGCTGGCGGACGAGCCTACGGGAAACCTGGACTCGCGCAATGGCGAGGCTGTCATGGAACTATTGCAGAACCTCCACCGGGAGGGCGCCACCATTTGCATGGTGACCCACGATCCCCGCTTTGCCAAGCACGCGCAGCGCGAAGTGCACCTGTTCGACGGCAAGGTGGTAGCGGAAGAAGAACTGAAAAAGCTGATGGCGGACGTCCACGCATGAAAGTTTGCTGCAGGACGCGCGCTGCGTGCTGCGTTGGTTGCGCCAGAGCACGGTTACGGGCAGCTCCTTCGGCCACACTACGTCGCGCGCCAGTCAGAGGAAACTATCCCATGTGTCGCTATCCTGGCGATCGCAATTCGGAATCGTCCGGGCTCGTTGCGCACTTTGAATGTCGCTGACGCGTTATGGAAACTTTATTCCAGGATCTTCGTTATGCGCTGCGGCAGATGCGCAGAAACCGCGGTTTTGCCGCGATCGCCATCCTGACGCTCGCTCTCGGCATTGGCGCCAATACGGGAATCTTCAGTGTAGTGAACGGAGTGCTCCTCAGCCCGCTGCCTTTCTTCAAACCGGAACAACTTGTAACGCTGCACGAAAGCAAACCGAATTTTGAAGGCGGATCCGTCTCGTACCCGAATTTTCGCGACTGGCAGAAAAACAACCACACTTTCTCTTCGATGGCCATCGCCCGAACCTATGCTTTCAGCCTGACTGGAATTGGCGAAGCGGAGCAAGTAAACGGCGATTTCGTCTCTGCGGATTTCTTTTCACAACTGGGAGTCAATCCCGTTATTGGCCGCACTTTTTCTACCGGTGAAGACGAGGTCGGTGCGGGAGCGGTGGCGCTCATTGGCGCTGGACTGTGGCAACGAAAATTCAGCGCCGCGCGCGACATTCTGGGGAAGAGCATTACTCTCGACTCCAGGGCGTACACCATAGTCGGCGTAATCCCTGCAGATTTCCGCTTGAACGTTCCCGGCTTCCGCGACGGTGACGTGTATGTACCCATCGGCCAATGGACCAATCCGCTGCTTCTAAAACGGGCAGCAGGACTGGGCATTCATGGCGTCGGCCGCCTGAAACCTGGAATCAGCCTCACGCAGGCCCGCGCAGATATGGACGCGGTGACGCGCAATCTGTCGATGGCTTTTCCGGATGCGGATCAGGGGATCACCGCGAACATCGTACCGCTTAAGCAACAAATGGTGGGTTCGGTTCGGCCCATCCTCACCATGCTGCTGGCGGCGGTTGGATTTGTGCTGCTGATTGCGTGCGCCAATGTCGGAAACCTCTTGCTGGCGCGCTCTTCTGGACGGGCCCGAGAACTGGCGGTGCGGGCAACGCTGGGCGCCACTCGATCACGCGTTGTGCGTCAATTGTTAAGCGAGAGCGTCTTACTGGCGCTGGCCGGCGGCCTGGTTGGTTTGCTGCTTGCGGCCTGGGGAACGCGGGCGGCGCTTGGCACCTTGCCGGCGGCCTTGCCCCGAGCCGAACAGATCGGGCTCGATCCGCGCGTGCTCGTTTTCACGGCTGCCCTTTCAATCCTCAGCGGCGTATTTTTCGGATTGATTCCGGCCTTGAAGATTTCGCGGCCCAATCTGAACGAGGCATTGAAGGAAGGTCGAGGCTCGACCGGACTGCGCCATCAGGCACAAGCGACATTCATTGTGGCGGAAATGGCGTTGGCGGTGATGCTGCTCATTGGGGCCGGCTTATCGATACGCAGCCTGATTCGGGCGTGGAACGTCGATCCCGGATTCAATCCGCACCATGTTCTGACTTTTGGTGTCTCTCTTCCGCCTTCCATGATGAATGCGAAGCCGGAAGCGATTCGGGCGGCGTTTCGCGAATTTGATTCAAGGGTGGCCGCGCTGCCCGGCGTTCATGCAGTGTCACAGACCTGGGGAGCAATTCCGTTCGGCGGGGATGACGAACAGCTCTTTCTCCTGGAAGGTCAAGCGAAGCCCGCAAATGAAAATGATATGAACTGGGCGATCGATTACATCGTGGAACCCGGGTATCTGCAGGCGATGGGAATTCCCCTGCGGCGCGGGCGTTTTTTTACAACCCACGATAATGAGAACTCACCGCCGGTGGTTGTCATCGACGATGTATTCGCAACGAAATACTTTCTCGGCGAAGATCCGATTGGAAAACGCATCCGGATCAATCGCTTCCCTCAGCTCGCAGAAATTATTGGCGTGGTTGGGCATGTCAAGCAGTGGGGGCTCGATAGTGACGATACTCAGCCGCTTCGCTCCGCCCTGTACATTCCGTGCGATCAGATGCCGAATGATTTTGTAGCGATGACAACTTCAGGCTCGGCGATGGTAGTTCGAGCGGACGATGCCGCCGCCGGACTTTCCGCCGCGGTGCGGAAGATCAGCCGCGAAATGAGCGGCCAGCAGATCATTTTCGGCGAACAGACGATGGATTCCTTGATTTCCCAGTCCCTGGCTCGCCGGCAGTTCGCCATGATTCTGCTGCTGACGTTTGCGTCGCTGGCCGTGGCGCTGGCCAGCGTGGGAGTTTACGGAGTGATCTCGTACGTCGTGGCGCAGCGCTCGCCGGAGATTGGACTTCGCATGGCTCTTGGGGCGCGACCCTACGATGTCCTGCGCCTGGTTCTGGAGGGCGGCGGAAGGCTCGCGCTTGCCGGCATATCCGCGGGGATGATCGGCGCCTTCGCTCTTACGCGCCTGATGTCCAGCTTGCTCTACGGCATCAGCGCTACCGATCCAATCACATTTTGCTCAGTCGCGATCGTGTTCCTGCTGATTGCGCTGGCCGCCTGCTACTGGCCTGCGCGGCGCGCCAGCAAGGTCGATCCGGCAATCGCATTACGTTGCCAATAATGGGCTGATGAATTTATGGAAACAGTATTTCAGGATCTTCGCTACGCGCTGCGGCAGATGCTTAAGAGTCCTGGCTTCGCCGTCATCGCGGTACTGACGCTTGCTTGGGGAATTGGCGCAAACACCGCTATTTTCAGCGTCGTCAATGGCGTACTGCTGCAGCCTCTTGGATTCAGAGACCCAGACAGGCTGGTCAGAGTCTGGCATGTTCCTCCCGCCGAGAGCTTTCCAGGGATCGACCGCTTTTCCGTATCGGCGGCGAATTATGTGGACTGGGCAAACCAGAATCACGTCTTCGAGCAGATGGCGATCTATTCCTATCGTGGCTTCACGCTGACCAATACTGCGAAGCCGCAGCAGGTGAATGCGACTGCAGTCTCATCCACTTTTTTCCAAGTGTTAGGAGTGCAACCACTGTTCGGCCGTACCCTGCTGCCCGAGGAGGATCAGCCCGGACGCTCCAATGTCGTGGTCTTGAGTTATCGCTTCTGGCAGGAGCATTTCGGCTTCAATCGCGACATCGTTGGCCGTGACATCACGCTGGACGGGCGCAATTTCCTGGTGGCCGGCATCATGCCTCCTAACTTCCGGCTGCCCGATTTTGCAGAAATGTGGACTCCCATGGCGTGGACCGATACCGAGCGCTCGGTTCGAAGCGAACATCACAGCATTGTCGTCGCGCGCCTGAAGCCGGGGATCGACGTTGCGCAAGCGCAAGCGGAGATGAATACGATTTCCAGCCGGCTGGCCCAACTTTATCCCGCAGATAACAAAGGCTGGGGAGCGGTGGTTGTTCCCCTGCATGAGGACTTGGTCAGCGATGTTCGTCCCGCCATGCTGGTCTTATTGGGAGCGGTAGCGTGCGTTCTGCTGATTGCATGCGTAAACGTCGCCAATCTGATCCTGGCGCGGGCGTTCGGGCGGCAGAAGGAGATTGCCATCCGCACGGCGCTGGGCGCGAGTTCCGGCCGGGTATTGCGGCAGGTGCTCACCGAATCGGTGCTGCTCTCGTTGGTCGGCGGGGCCCTTGGCCTGACTTTCGCGCCGTTGGGAATGCGCCTGATCATGGCATTTCTGGCGGATAAGGTGCCCGCTTCCGCCGAAGTTGGTCTGGATGCGAAGGTCCTCGGCTTTACCGCGGCCATATCGCTGATCACCGGCTTGCTGGCCGGACTCCTGCCGGGGCTCCGGCTCTCCAGGAGAAATGTAAGCCAGACCCTCAAAGAGGGCCTGGGCCGCACCGATACCGATACTGCCGGGCACGGCACGCGGAGTGTTCTGGTGGTAGCCGAGGTAGCCCTGTCTCTGGTGCTTCTGATGGCCGCTGGACTGATGATTCGCAGCTTTCAACGGCTTCACAACGTGAACCCCGGATTCGATCCCCATGGTGTGCTGACCGCCAATGTCGCAATCTCGGCGAAGCGCTTTGCCTCGCCGGAGGAAGAGATAAGGTTTTTCGAGCAAGTGCTGCAGCGGGTGCGGGCGTTGCCCGCAGTGCAATCCGCCGCACTGGTGGATGACATTCCGCTGACCGGCGGTTCGCACCAGCCCATTCAGATCGACGGCAGACCTGTAGTCGCCTTAGCCGACCAACCCGAAGTTGACGTGCGGCTCGTGAGTCCGGGCTACATGAAGACGCTCGGCATCCCCATTCTTCGCGGCCGCGATATCAGCGACGCCGATGTGGCGGGCAGGCCGGGAGCGATCCTGGTCAGCCAGTCTATGGCGCAGCAATTTTGGCCCGGGGAGGACGCAATCGGGAAACGCCTCTCCCTCACGTTTTCTCCTGGTCCTTCGCGGGAGGTTGTCGGGATCGTGGGAGACGTGAAGCTCGACGGATTGGATCAGACTCGTCCCGCGGTCGCGCTCTACACAGCTTTCAATCAAGTTTCGGCGAATGCCATTGGAGGATGGCGTTCGTTCGGCATGATGCTGGTGGTACGCACGGCGAACAATCCCGCGGGCATCGCTTCGCTCGTGGAGAATGCGGTGCACAACGTCGATGCACAGGTCCCCTTGCGGGACGTGCTGCCGATGCAGGAGGTCGTGAAGGGCTCGCTCTCGCAGCAGCGCTTTAGCACGCTGCTTCTCGGGACCTTTGCAGGACTCGCGCTGATCCTGGCAGCGGTAGGGATCTACAGCGTCCTGTCTTACAGCGTGAAGCGGCGGGTCAATGAAATTGGGATCCGCATGGCATTAGGAGCGAGGTTGACGGACGTGCTGCGCATGATTGTTTATGAAGGCATGAAGCTGGCGATGCTCGGGGTCCTGATCGGGGCGGTGGTGGCGCTGACGTTCGGAAGAGTGATGGCGAACCTGATTTATCAAGTGCGGCCGAGCGACCCGCTCACCTTTCTTGCGGTCGCTGCGGTGCTTGCGTTAGTAGCTTTCCTGGCCAGCGTGATTCCCGCCTATCGCGCAGCCAGGGTCGATCCCATGAAGGCGCTGCGGTACGAATAGGGAGATCCATGCAAACGCTATTTCACGACGTTCGTTATGCATTCCGGCAAATGCGCAAGAGTCCAGTTTTTTCCGCCACGGCCATTCTGGTTTTGAGCCTGGGAGTGTGCGCGAGCGTAGCCATTTTCGCATTCGTGGACGCGGCCCTCCTGAAGCCTTTGCCCTATCCCGATTCTTCGCGGCTGGTGGATGTCACGGAAAGCGCCGAGATGTTTCCCAGGGCCAATCTTTCCTACCTCGACTATCTCGATTGGAAGAAGCTGAATCATTCCTTCCGTTCGCTGGAGGTCTATAACAATGGCGGTTATCTGCTCCGGACCGCGACTGGAGCTGAGCCGATCACGGGCATGCGGGTGACCGCGGGATTTTTCCGCACGCTGCAGGTTGCTCCCGCGCTGGGCCGCGACTTTTTAGAGGGGGAGGATGAGCCCTCCGCCGCCAAGATAGTTATTCTGACCTACTCCACATGGCAGAAGAGATATGGCGGCAGCAGGAACGTGATTGGCCAGACGATTCTGCTCAGCGACGTCGCGCACACCATCGTTGGAGTATTACCGCGGAGTTTTCAATTTGCTCCCGCAGGCGATTCGGAACTTTGGGTGCCGTATCACCATGATGATGGGTGTGCGAAACGGCGCGGATGTCACAGCCTCTACGGAGTAGCACGGTTAAAGGACGGCGTTTCCATCGAGGCGGCTCGAGCCGAGATGAAAGGCATCGCCCGGCAACTTGAACTGGAATATCCCGTGGATAATCGCGGCCAGGGCGCTTCGGTGGAAGCTTTGTCGAAGGTCATGGTTGCCGATGTGCGTCCCATCCTCCTGCTGCTGCTTGGCGGGGCCGGTCTGCTCCTGGTCATCGCATGTGCGAATGTGTCGAGCCTGCTGCTGGTCCGTTCCGAAAGCCGCAAGCGCGAGATCGCGGTCAGGGGCGCGCTGGGAGCGTCGCGGCCCAGGCTCATCCGCCAGTTCGTGACAGAAGGATTCGTGTTGATGGCAGGGGGCACGATTCTCGGGCTGATTGCAGCGAGTGGCGCCATGCGGATTCTGCTCCACCTGATTTCGAAAGACCTGCTGTCGAACATGCCCTATCTGGAAGGCATCGGCATCAACCTGCATGTTTTCGCTTTCGCCATGCTCGTCGGGGTCATCGCGGCCGCCCTCTTCTCCCTCGCTCCCATCATGCGCCTGCCTTTGGTAAAGGTTCGCGAAGGCCTGGCGGAGGGTGGCCGCGGTTATGCGGGAACGCTTTGGCGCCGGTTTGGAGCCAATCTGGTGGTGGTCGAACTGGCCGTGGCCGTGATTCTTTTGTTCGGCGCCGGATTGCTGGGCAAGAGCTTCTACCGGCTGTTGCACGTCGACGTTGGGTTCCAACCGGACCACCTGGCAACAGTAACCCTCAATCTATCGGAGACGAAGTATTCGAAAGACGAACTGATCGTGCCGGTTGTGAGGCGGATCCTGGAGCGAATCGGCAGTGTGCCCGGAGTTCAGTCCGTGGGGCTCAGTACCATGTTGCCGGTAAGTTATAACGGAAACACCAATTGGATCAGGGTTGTCGGGCACCCCTACAACGGAGAGCACAACGAAGTAAACGAGCGCAGCGTGAGTCCCGCATTCTTCAGCACCCTGCATGCAAAGCTTCTTCGGGGCCGCTATTTCACCGAGGCGGACGATGCGTCCAAGCCGCCGGTGATCATGATTAATCAGAAACTGGCCAGTAAGTATCTGCCCGGAGAAGATCCCATCGGCAAGAGAATCGGCGATAACCAACTGTCTCCTAAGTCGATCGCCGAGATCGTGGGTGTGGTCGAGGATGTGAAAGATGGCTCGTTGGATACCGAAATATGGCCCGCGATGTACTACCCGTTCAACCAGTCCACCGACACCTACTTTTCTCTGGTCGCGCGCACTTCGCAATCCGAGCAGTCGGTGTTGCCCGCGCTGGTGGCTGCCATTCGTGAGGTCGATCCTGGAATCGGCACTATGAATCCAACATCGATGGCCGCCCGGATCAACGAGTCCCCGAGCGCCTACCTGCACCGTTCGGCGGCGTGGCTGGTCGGAGGGTTCGCTTTTCTCGCGCTTCTGCTAGGAGTGGTCGGTCTGTATGGCGTGATCGCGTACTCGGTCAGCCAGAGGACCCGTGAGATTGGGGTTCGGATGGCGCTCGGCGCGCAGCGCGAGTCGGTCCTGCAACTGATCATGAAAGAGGCAGGCGGGTTGGCGGCGGCGGGAATCGTGACAGGCCTGGTTTGCGCCGTGGGTGTCGCTACCCTCATGCGAGCGCTCCTGTTCGGCGTTCAAAGTTGGGATGTGTCGACCGTGGCGGCGGTCGCCGTCCTACTCGCGATTTCAGCAATGATCGCGAGTTACCTGCCTGCGCGAAGGGCAGCCAGTGTGGATCCCATGGAGGCGCTGCGGTACGAGTGAGGAACGAAATGAATTTGATCCTGGATATCCGGTATGCCCTCCGCCAGGTTCGCAAGAATCCGGGCTTCACCCTGGTTGCGGTGCTGACGTTGGCCCTGGGCAACGGCGCGAACACGTCGGTGTTTACAGTTCTGAACGGGCTCCTGCTCAAGATGCTGCCGGTAAGGGATCCCCAGCAATTGCTTGTGGTCGGTGACCCGACCCGGTCAAGCAGCCGCTCGAATGGCACTCCCCAGACCGTAGTTTTTTCGTATCCGCTCTACAAGGAACTGCGCGACCACAATTCCGTATTCGAGGGATTGTGTGCCGCGGCGACCGACCATCACATCGAGGTAGATGCGGGAAACGCGCAATTCCGCGACGAAAAGATCTCCGGACGCATGGTAAGTGGGAATTACTTTGCAGTGCTCGGAGTGCAAGCTGCCGCAGGACGCCTGTTTTCCGATGCCGACGATAGCGCCGAGGATTCCAACCCTTTAGTCGTTCTGGGCTACGACTATTGGCAACGGAAATTTGCGGGATCTGGCTCGATCATTGGCAGCGCAATCCGCTTGAATGGGTATCCGTTCACCGTAGTCGGCGTAGCTGCCCCAGGATTCGACGGCGA
>Ga0070741_10006155_pt1 | contig 26022 bp, 27 predicted proteins | sample Coa_R1_4_FD_66440 | JGI IMG/M metagenome (GOLD analysis project Ga0070741, IMG submission 66440) | Surface soil microbial communities from Centralia Pennsylvania, which are recovering from an underground coalmine fire - Coalmine... | ecosystem: Environmental > Terrestrial > Soil > Unclassified ... | reverse complement strand
CGACGCACTTCTCCAGCACCTCGGCGGCGAAGCGCTCGGTGCGCGCGAGCTCGTCCGGGTTGTTGGCGTCGAAGAGGATCAGCGGATGCAGGTTGCCATCGCCGGCGTGGAACACGTTCGGGCAGCGCAGGCCGTACTTCTTCTCGAGCGCGGCGATGAACTGCAGCACCTCGCCCAGGCGCCGGCGCGGGATCGTCCCGTCCATGCAGTAGTAGTCGGGGGAGATGCGCCCGACCGCGGGAAACGCCGCCTTGCGGCCCGACCAGAAGCGCAGCCGCTCCGCCTCGTCGCGCGACACCGTCATCCGCGTCGCGCCGGCGCGCGACAGGACGGCCTGCATGCGCGCGATCTCGTCGTCGACCTCGTGCGGCGTACCGTCCGACTCGCAGAGCAGGATGGCCGCAGCGTCGAGGTCGTAGCCGGCGCCGACGAACTGCTCGACCGCGCGAGTCGCCGGGCGATCCATCATTTCGAGCCCTGCCGGGATGATGCCGGCGGCAATGATGGCCGCGACCGCCTCGCCGGCCTTCTCGACATCGTCGAAGGAGGCCATGACCACGCGCGCGCACTGCGGCTTGGGCAGGAGGCGCACCGTCACCTCGGTCACCACGATCAGCATGCCCTCCGAGCCGATCGCGAGGCCCAGCAGATCGTAGCCCGGGCTGTCGAGCGCCTCGGCGCCGACCTCGATCGGCTCGCCGGCGGCCGTGAAGCCGCGGATGCGCAGCACGTTATGCACGGTGAGGCCGTACTTCAGGCAGTGAACGCCGCCCGAATTTTCCGAGACGTTGCCGCCGATGGTGCAGGCGATCTGGCTGGAGGGATCCGGCGCGTAGTAGAGCCCGTGCGGCGCGGCGAGCTCCGAGATGACGGCGTTGCGCACGCCCGGCTGCACGACTGCGATGCGCGCGAGCGGATCGACGCGCAGCACGCGCATGAACTTCGCCATGGACAGAAGGACGCCGTTCCCTGGCGGCAGCGCGCCGCCGGAGAGCCCGGTGCCGGCGCCCCGCGGCACGACCGGGACGTCGAGGCGAGAGCACGCCTGGAGGATGCGCTGTACCTGCTCTTCGGTCTCCGGCAGCGCGACCACCATCGGCAGCTGGCGGTAGGCCGTCAGCCCGTCGCACTCGTAGGGACGCGTGTCCTCCTCTTCCCACAGCACGGCGCGCGAGGGCAGGAACTCGCGCAGCGCGCGGGCGACTTCGCGCTGCCGCGCGACGTCGATCGCGGCTACAGGTAGGGCTTCGCCCACTTCAGGCCTTCGAGCGTGTCACCGCGCGGATTGTATTCGCAGCCGATCCATCCCGAGTAGCCGAGCCCGTCGATGTGCCCGAGCAGGAAGCCGAAGTTGAGCTCGCCCGTGCCGGGCTCGTGCCGGCCCGGCACGTCGGCGATCTGCATGTGCCCGATCTTCGGCAGCAGCCGCTCGATGGTCTCGGCGAGATTGCCCTCCATGACCTGCATGTGGAAGAGGTCGTACTGCACGCGCACGTTCGGCAGGCCGAGCTCCTCCACCACGGCCGCGGCTTGGCCGCTCGCGCGCAGGAAGCATCCCGCCACCGTGCGCTCGCTGAGCGGCTCGATGAGCACCTGCATGCCCTCCTTTGCGAGGCGCGTAGCGGCGTAGCGCAGGTTCGCGACATAGGTGGCGTGCAGCGCGGCTGGATCGGCGCCCTGCGGCACGACGCCCGCCATGCAATGCAGGCGCGTGCAGCCGGCGGCCTTGGCGTAGGCGATCGCATGCTCGAGGTCCTCGCGGAATCGCTGCTCGCGCCCCGGCAGGCAGGCCGTGCCGTGCTCGCCGCGCGCCGCGTCGCCGCGCGGCATGTTGTGCAGCACCACCTCCACCCCCGCATCGCGCGCCGCCGCGGCGACCTCCTGCGGCGCGAATTCATACGGGTACTGGTATTCGACGGCGCGGAATCCGGCGCGCGCCGCGGCGGCGAAGCGCTCGGGGAAGGGCCGCTCCTTGAACAGCGTGGAAACATTGGCGGCGAGCTTCGGCATAATGCGAGCATAGCTTGAAACCTTCGTCCTCCCTCCGCGCGGCGCTCGCGCTCGCCGCCACCGCCTGGTGCGCAAGCGCGTGGGCCGCCGCGGGCGAAGCACAGGCGTGGTGGATCTGGCCGGCCGTGCTCTTCGTCCTGACGTTCCTGCTCGGCATCGTCGCGGTGATCGGCGGCATCGGCGGCGGGGTGCTTTTCGTTCCGATCGTCGGCAGCTTCCTTCCCTTCCACCTCGACTTCGTGCGCGGCGCCGGCCTGGTGCTGGCGCTCGCCGGAACGCTCGCCGCCGCGCCGCTGCTCCTGCGCTCGCAGCTCGCGAACCTGCGCCTCGTGCTGCCGCTCGCCCTGGCGGGCTCCGTGGCCTCCACGGCAGGCGCGGTGGTGGGCCTTTCGCTTCCCACCGCGGTGGTGCAGACCGCGCTCGGCGTCACGGTCATGGCCGTGGCGCTGCTCCTCTGGATGACGAAAAGCGCGGAGAACGTCGGCGGCGAATCGGACGCGCTGGGCGAGCTCCTCCGGCTGCGCGGCGAGTTCGACGATCCGAGCCTCGGCCGGCGCATCGACTGGAAGACCCACCGCACCATCACCGGGGTCGCCTCCTTCGCCGGCATCGGCTTCTTCGGTGGCGTGTTCGGCCTCGGCGCGGGGTTCGCCAACGTCCCCGCGCTGAACCTGCTGATGGGCGCGCCGCTCAAGGTCGCGGTGGCGAGCAGCGGCCTCATCATCTCGATCATCAACAGCTCGGCGGCCTGGGTCTACATCAATCGGGGCGCGGTGATGCCGCTCGTCGCGGTGCCGTCGCTGCTCGGGATCTCGCTCGGCTCGCGCCTCGGCGCGCGGCTCCTGCGCATCACGCCGGCGGCGGTCGTGCGCCGCATCGTCATCGTCGTCATGCTGATCGCCGGCGTGCGCGCGCTGCTGCGCGGTCTCGGGGTCTGGCCGTGAGGCCGCCGCCGGACGACGACGCGCAACAGGTTTACGCGCGCTGGCTCGATCACGGGACGAAGCTCGCCCTCGCGGTGTCGGTGATCGCCCTCTTCCTCTACCTGTCGGGCGCGCTCGCGCCCTGGGTGCCGCTGGAAAGCCTGCCGCGCGTGTGGTCTTTGCCGGTGGAGCAGTTCCTGGAGCGGACCGGCGCGCCGAGCGGCTGGGGCTGGATCCGGCTCGCGGGCTATTCCGATTACCTGAATTACGCCGGCATCGCGCTCTTCGCGCTCGTCTCGGTTCCGTGCCTGCTGCGCGCCATCCCGTGCTTCCTGCGGCGCGGCGAGCGGCTCCAGGCGGCGCTCGCGGCTGCGCAGGTGCTGGTGCTCGCCGCGGCGGCCTCGGGGATTTTCACCGGAGGCCGTTGACGCGCTAGTCCGTTGACGTGCTAGACTTTTTTTGCTCAACCCATTCCCCAACCAAGAGGTGAACACTATGGGCGCGATCTTCCAGTCGTTGGGACGCACGATCACCGCCGGGGTGGTGCTCCTGATCGTCTTCATCATCATTGCCGGGCTCGGCACCGGCGCATGGATCCGGCTCGACTACGGCTGGTGGGCGTTCTTCTTCCGCTGGCTGCACGTGATGTCCGGCGTGATGTGGATCGGCCTGCTCTGGTACTTCAACTTCGTCCAGACGCCCTCGATGCCGAAGATCCCGGACGAGCAGAAGCCCGCGATCGGCAAGGTGATCGCGCCCGCCGCGCTCTTCTGGTTCCGCTGGGGCGCGATGTCGACCCTCGTCACGGGCCTGATCCTCGCAACGATGAACGGCTACATCGTGCAGGCGCTCTCGCTGCAGAAGGGCGTGCACGCCATCGGCCTGGGCATGTGGCTCGCGATCATCATGTGGTTCAACGTCTGGTTCATCATCTGGCCGAACCAGAAGAAAGTGCTCGGCATCGTGCAGGTCGGCGCGGACGAGAAGGCCGCGGCGGCGAAGAAGGCGGGCATGGCCTCGCGCATCAACACGATGCTTTCGATTCCCATGCTCTTCTGCATGGTGGCGCAGCAAAACGGCGGCCTGTAGCCGCTTCCTCTCAGGATGAGCATCGGGGCCCCGAGCGGGCCCCGATGTTTTTTGAGGGGCCTATGCAGCGGCGCTGGCGACTCTGGTGGCTTGCGGCGCTTCCGCTTTGCGCGGCGGGAGCGGGCGGGCTCCTTGCCGCCGAGGCGCTGCGCAATGCCGGCCACGAAGGCTGGGCAAGCCTGCTCGACGTCGCGCGCCTCGCGCTCTACTGGGCCTGGATGCATCCGGCGTGGCGCTGGGCAAGCGAGCTGCAGCCGCGCTCGCGCCCGCTCCTCGTGCGCGGCGCGCTGCTCGCCGGCCTGCTCGCCAATGCGTTCGCCTAGCGCGCTCGCGCTCCTTTTCCTGTTGCTCTGCTCGCAGGCCGGCGGCGCCGGGCTGCCGGGACGCGAAGGGATCGTGGTGACGCCCGACCAGGAAGGCCTCGCCGGCCAGGCGGATGCCGCGAGCCAGGGCACGGTGGAGCAAGAGCAGCTCGAGAACCGCCCGCTGCTGCGCCCCGCGGAGGTGCTCGAGGTGATCCCGGGCGTGGTCGTCACGCAGCACAGCGGCAGCGGCAAGGCGAACCAGTACTTCCTGCGCGGCTTCAACCTCGACCACGGAACCGATTTCGCGGTGCACGTCGACGGCATGCCGGTCAACCTGCCGAGCCACGGGCACGGCCAGGGCTATGCCGATCTCAATTTCCTGATCCCCGAGCTCGTCGAGCACATTCACTACCGCAAAGGCCCCTACTACGCGGACGAGGGGGACTTCTCTGCCGCAGGCGCGGCCCATGTCCATCTCAAGCGCTCGCTGCGCTCGGATTTCGCAGAGGCGACGGCCGGGTCCTACGGCTATCGCCGCGCGCTCTTCGGCGCCGCGCGGGACGTCGAAGGGGGCAAGCTGCTCGGCGCGCTCGAGCTCAACCACGAGAACGGCCCATGGCAGACGCCGGAGCAGCTGCGCAAGCTGAACGCGGTGCTGCGCTACGCGCACGGCGACGACGAGAACGGGCTGAGCGTCACGGGCATGGCCTATGCCAACCGGTGGAATGCCACCGATCAGGTGCCGCTGCGCGCCGTGCAGTCGGGGCAGCTCGATCGCTTCGGCGCCGTGGATCCCAGCGACGGCGGCCGCAGCTCGCGCTACAGCCTGTCCGCGCAGTGGGCGCGCAGCACGCAAGCGGGCTCCGCGACCCGCGCGAGCGCGTACCTGATTCGCTCCGATCTCGACCTCTTCTCGAACTTCACGTATTTCCTCAACGACCCGGTGAACGGCGACCAGATCGAGCAGGTGGACCGGCGCACGGTGTCGGGCGCCGAGCTCTCGCACAGCTGGCGCAGCAGCGCCGCCGGACGGGATTTCGAGCACACGCTCGGCGTGCAAATGCGCAACGACAACATCCCGGAGGTCGGGCTGCACAACACGGTGGCGCGGCAGCGCATCGGCACGGTGAGGAGCGACTCGGTGCTGCAGACGAGCGCGAGCGCGTACTACTCGAACAGCGTGGCGTGGACGCCGTGGCTGCGCAGCCTCCTCGGCCTGCGCGCCGACCAGTATCGCTTCCGCGTCGCGAGCGACAACCCGGCGAACTCCGGAACGGCGAGCGCCGGCCTCGCGAGCCCGAAGCTCGGGCTCGTCCTCGGGCCGTGGTCGGATGTCGAGTACTTCGCGAACTACGGCTACGGCTTCCACAGCAACGATGCGCGCGGCACCACGATCACGGTGGACCCTGCGACCGGGGCCGCGGCGAGCCGCGTCACGCCGCTCGTGCGCGCGAAGGGCGGCGAGCTCGGCGTGCGCGCGGCGCCCTTCAAGGGCGTGCAGACCTCGCTCTCGCTCTGGCGCCTCGACATCGAGTCGGAGCTGCTCTTCACGGGGGACGCTGGCACGACGGAGCCGAGCCGCCCGAGCCGGCGGCAGGGCGTCGAATGGGCAAACTACCTGAAGCTGCCGCGCGGCATGGTCGCGGACTTCGACGTGACCTTGTCGCGTGCGCGCTTCAAGGACGACGATCCCGCCGGCAGCTTCATCCCCGGCTCGCCCGATCGCACTCTTTCTGCCGGGCTCACGTACGAGGAAGGGCCGTGGAGCGGAGGGCTGCGGCTGCGCTATTTCGGCCCGCGCCCGCTGATCGAGAGCAACGCCGAGCGCTCGGGCGCCTCGACGCTGCTGAATGCGAAGATCGCCTATGCGCCCTCCAGGCAGGTCAAGCTTCGCCTCGACATGCTGAACCTGCTCAACCGCAGGGTGGACGACATCACGTACTTCTATACGTCGCGGCTGCCCGGCGAGCCCGCAGCCGGGATCGCGGACCAGCATTTCCACCCCGCCGAGCCGCGCACCTTGCGGCTGTCCGTCGCGCTCTCGCTATGACGAAACGCTCCGCCATCGCCACCGCGCTCGGCGCCGCGCTGCTCTTCGGGGCGAGCACCCCGGCGGCGAAGGTCCTCGCGGGCGAGCTTTCGCCGTTTCTTCTCGCCGGCCTCCTGTATGCCGGAAGCGGGCTCGGCCTCGCGCTATGGGTGGTGATGCGGCTCGCGCTGCGGCACCACCGGGAAGCGCGGATTCCGCGCGCCGATTGGCCGTGGCTTGCCGGCGCCGTGCTCGCGGGCGGCGTCGCCGGTCCGGTGCTCCTCATGCTCGGTCTCGCGACCCTCAGCGCATCGAGCGCCTCCCTGCTTCTCAACGTGGAAGGCGTGTTCACCGCGCTCATCGCCTGGTTCGCCTTCGGCGAGAATTTCGATCGCCGCATCGCCGCCGGCATGGTCTTCATCGTCGCCGGCGGCGCGCTGCTCGCCATCGAGCCCGGCGCGCCTTCGATCGCCCGGCCCGGCGCGCTGGCCGTCGCGGGCGCCTGCCTCGCCTGGGGCGTGGACAACAATCTCACGCGAAGAGTGTCCGCCGGAGACCCGGTCGTGATCGCCGCGGTGAAGGGAACGGTGGCAGGCGCCGTGAACCTTGCGATGGCCTTCGGGCTGGGTGCGGCGTGGCCCGGCATCGCTTCCTCGATCGCGGCGGCCGGAATCGGCCTCGCGGGCTATGGCGTGAGCCTGGTGCTGTTTGTCGTCGCGCTACGGGAGCTCGGCGCCGCGCGCACCGGCGCCTACTTCTCCACCGCGCCGCTCGCCGGCGTCGCGCTCTCGCTCGTCGCGCTGGGCGAGGCGCCCGGAGGGCTGTTCTGGACGGCCGCGGCGCTCATCGCCGCGGGGATCTGGCTGCACGTCGCCGAGCGCCATGAGCATGAGCACGTCCATGAGCCGCTCGAGCACGAGCACCGCCATGTGCACGACGCGCATCATCGCCACGCGCATGCCGACGGCAGCGACGCCCGCGAGCCGCACACGCATCCGCACCGGCACGAGCGGCTCGTGCACAGTCATCCGCACTACCCGGACCTGCATCACCGGCACCACTGAGGGCAGCGCAGCAGCGCTACCGGGTGCGAAGCCGCTCGAGACCGCCGAGCTGCATGCCGGCCCTGATGCCGCGCTGCGCGAACCATCCCCGCGTCATCTCGAGCGCGAGCGCCGCCGGCGCGCGCGCGCAGTGGGTGTCCTCGGTCTGCGGCTTCATGTCCTCGATGTTGAGGATCGTGCCGCGCTCGTCGAGGAAGGCCACCGAGAGGGGGATGAGCGTGTTCTTCATCCACATGCATTGGATGGCCGGCTCTTCGAAGATGAACAGCATGCCGCCGTTCGGCGGCAGCGAAGTGCGGTACATGAGGCCCTGGGCGCGAGCGGCGAAATCGGCCGCGACCTCGGCCTTGATGAGGTGCATTCCCGCGTTGAGCTGAACTACCGGCAACTCGGCCTGCACAACGGCCGGAGCGACGAGCGCCGCGAGGGCCAGGAGCTTTTTCATGGAGGATGGCAAATAAAAAAGGCAGGGTGCGACCCTGCCTTTCGATGATGCGCTTGCGCCTTACTTCTTGTCCATTTTGTCCATCTTGTCGGACTTCTTGGACTTCTTCTTGCCCTTCGCTTTCCCGTCCTTCTTGCCCATCTTGTCCGACTTCTCCATCTTGCCGCCCTTGTCGTCCTTCATCTGCGCGCCGGCGTGCGACGCGGCGAAGGCGGAGGCGGTGGCCGCGGCGAACACGGCGGCAAAGATCACGGACAGCAGCTTCTTCATTTGGCTTCTCCTCATTAGTGTTCGAACACGGGCGGGCAGACGCCCGCCACCCGCGAATAACGCACGGCCCGGCCCCCGGTTGACATGGTAAGCTGTTGTTTTTAAGGAAAATAACATAAAGCATTTAAGGAAGGGGGTGGGCGCCGCGCTGCTCGTCTGGGCGGCGGCGCATGCCGCGCCTCATGCGCCACAGGACGATGCCACCGTCCTCGAGCGGCTTCCCGCGAAGCCCAACGATCCGTCTATGCGCGAGTTGCGCGGCTTGCGCACTGCCCTCGCCGCCGCGCCCCAGGATGCCGCACTCGCCTCGCGCCTCGCGCTGCGCTATTTCGAGATGGCTTCGGCCGAGGGCGATCCGCGCTACGTCGGCTACGCCGAGGCGGCGCTGCAGCGCTGGCGTGGCGAGGACGCGCCGGCCGAGGTCCTGTTCGCGCGAGGCCTCGTGCGCCAGTACCGCCACGATTTCTCCAGCGCGCTGGACGACTTCGCCGCCGTCGTGAAGAAGGATCCGACGCACGTCGGCGCCCGAGCCTGGCGCGCCGCGATCTTCATGGTGCAGGCCAGATACGCCGACGCAGCCGCCGAATGCGACGCGCTGGAGGAGCATGCGAGCGAGCTTCTCTCCGCCGGATGCAGCACTTATGTGGAGGCGACGACCGGACACACGCGCGAGGCTTACGAGGCGCTCGCCGCGGCGCTGCAGGCGCACCCCGAAGCCGGGCCGAACGCGCGGCTCTGGACGCTTACGCGCCTCGCCGAGATGGCGTGGCGCCTCGACGATCCGGCGGCTGCCGAGCGACTGTTCAAGCAGGCGCTTGCGCTCGGCGTGGACGACAACTTCCTGCTCGCCGCCTATGCCGACTTCCTCCTCGAGCGCGGACGCGCGCGCGAGGTGGTGAATCTGCTGCAAGGCTGGCGCCGGTCCGACACCCTGCTGCTGCGCCTCGCGCTCGCGGAAAAGGCGCTGGGACTGCGCGATGCGGCGGCCGACATCCAGGCGCTTGGCGATCGGTTCGCCGCTGCCGCGCTGCGCGGCGAGCGGCTGCACATGGCCGAGGAAGCGCGCTATCTGCTCGATCTCAAGGGCGACGCGCGCGCCGCCGTGGCCGTCGCGGCGGAAAACTGGAAGGCGCAGCGCGAGCCGCGCGACGCGCAGGTGCTGCTCGAGGCGGCCGTCGCCTCAGGCGAGGCCGCGGCCGCGGCCCCGGCAGCGCAGTGGCTGGAGCAGAGCGGCTTCGAGAGCACGCGGCTGCGCGCCCTGGCCGCGAAGCTCAAGAAAGCCTCATGAGGCGCGCCTGGCTGCTCGCCGTGCTGCTCTTCGCGGCGCCCGCTTGGGCGCACAAGCCGAGCGACAGCTATCTCGCGCTGTTCGCCGACGGGCACGCCCTTCGCGGCCAATGGGACATCGCGCTGCGCGATCTCGAGTACGCCATCGGCCTGGACGCCGACGGCAACGGCGAGATCACCTGGGGCGAGCTGAAGGCGCAGCAGGCACAGGTCGACGCCTACGCGCTGGCGCGGCTTGTGCTGCGCGCCGACGGCAAAGCCTGCCGCCTCTCGCCGAGCGAGCACCTCGTCGATGAGCACAGCGACGGCGCCTATGCGGTGCTGCGCTTCGCCGCCGAGTGCGAAGCGACGTCCTACTCGGCGGTCGAGGTGGAATACAGCCTGTTCTTCGACCTCGATCCTACGCACCGCGGGCTGTTGCGCATGCAGCAAGGCGCGGGCACGACGACCGCGGTGCTCGGCCCGGATCGCCCGCGGATCGAACTGCGCGCGGAAGGACGCCCGCGCTGGCGCCAGTTCCTCGACTACGCCGGCGAGGGCGTCTGGCACATCTGGATCGGGTTCGACCACATCCTCTTCCTGCTTTCGCTGCTGCTGCCGGCGGTCTTTGTCTGGCAGGCGGCGTGGCGGCCGGCCGAGCGCTTCTCCACCACGTTCTGGGACGTATTCAAGGTGGCGACTTCCTTCACCGTGGCGCATTCGATCACGCTCTCGCTCGCCGCGCTGTCCGTGGTGCAGTTGCCTTCGCGCCTCGTGGAGTCCGCGATCGCGCTTTCGGTCGTGCTCGCCGCGCTGAACAACGTCTGGCCCCTCGTCCACGGGCGGCGCTGGATGGTCGCGTTCGGCTTCGGGCTCATCCACGGCTTCGGTTTCGCCAGCGTGCTCGCCGACCTCGGCCTGCCGCGCGATGCGCTGCTGCTCGCGCTCGTCGGCTTCAACCTCGGCGTGGAAGCCGGGCAGCTTGCGATCATCGCCGCCTTCCTGCCGCTCGCATTCGCGCTGCGGCGCACGTGGCTTTATCGCAGGCTGGTCTTCGTCGGCGGCTCGGCGGCGATCGCGCTCGTCGCCGCGGTCTGGCTCGTCGAACGGGCGTTCGACGTCAAGCTGGGTCTTATATAATTCTGCCCCTTCTCTCCCAGCATTCAGGCTCCCCACCTCTCCGATGACCCTTGATTTGCTCAAGATCGCCCAGGAAGAGCAGAAAGGCGATCTCTTCAAGCTGCTCGACAGCCTCTACAAGCGCTCCAGCGTCAAGCCGCGCGGCTATGGCGACGCGATCATCTGGGAGGGCGGCAGCACGGCGGGCGGCGTCAAGCCGGTCGCGCACTCCTTCACCGACATGTTCGCGCTGAACGGCACGCTCATGGCGCTCGACGTCCTCGGCCTGCCGTTCCTCGGCGTGCCGATGATGGCGCAGTTCCGCCACGACACGAAGCTCGTGTCGCTCGAGTGGTTCGGCAAGCTCGAGACCACCGCCATCAAGTGGTCCACCGCGGGCGACTTCCTGGTGAACGAGGGGGGCAGGAAGGTCGTGGTGAACGGCAAATCGGCGAACGCACCGCTGCGCACCGCGGCGGGCGTCTATTGCAACGTGCGCCCATACGGCACGATCACCTGCATCCGCTTCATGCCGGGGCTGCCGTATTCGCAGGACAAGAAGAAGTTCGCCGTCGATCACTCGACCGGCAACATCCATTCCGAGATGAACACGCCGGGCGTGCGCATGGCGTACGCGGCGCGCCTCTTCCTCAAGATGGTGCACGAGACCGGCCAGATCGGCCGCGTCGCCACCAAGCCGACCCAGGCGCAGGAAGATGCGGTCAACGCCGGCATCATGCGCTGGCTCATGAAGGGCACCAAGTTCAGGCTGAAGCGCGCGTATTCCGTCGATGCCTACGAGGAGCACAAGGACAACGTCGACGCAATCGCGGCGCTGCTGCCGAAGGACTTCAAGGCCGGGATGGAGGGCTGGGGCGGCGAGGTGTACGAGCACATCTCGGACACCAACTTCGGCATCCTGCTGCACGACATGATGCAGCAGAAGAAGGTCGTGATCTACGCCACGGACCTCGACGGCGACCGCCTCACCGACCTGATGGCGGATGCGCCGGATGCGCTGCGCGCCTGGGGCCAGATGGTGGCGGACCGGCTGAAGCCGGGCACCGACGTGAAGAAGCTGTGGGCGGAGATGGGGTTCACCATGGGAAGCGGCAAGGACATGACCAGCGTCATGTACCGCATGCAGGGCGAGCCCATCTTCGAGCAGACCCTCGGCTCCGCCGACGCGATGCTGCTCCGGCTGCTGAAGGGCGACGAGACCGAGGGCGGGACCAAGCAGCCCTACGATCCGCGCATCCACTTCGTGCTCATCAACGAGGCCTACAAGGCTGCCAATCCCGGCAACAAGGAGCTCGCGAAGTGGCTCGACGACGCCCTCGCCACCTTCGACAAGGTCTACGGCGGCAAGCGGCCGCGCTACCTCGAGGGGTACAAGAAGCTCAAGGACGCCATCAAGCCCTGGGGCTCGAAGTAGCCGCCCCCGAAAACAGAAAGGCCGCCTCCGGGGCGGCCTTTTTCTTGTTCTTGTTGTCTAGCGGGGTTCAGCCGGACTTCTGGATGTTGGAAGCCTGTTTCCCCTTCGGCCCTTGCACCACGTCGAAGCTGACTTTCTGACCTTCTTTGAGGGTCTTGAAGCCCGACATGTTGATCGCCGAGAAATGCGCGAAAAGGTCTTCGCTGCCGTCGTCCGGCGTTATGAAGCCGTACCCTTTCGCGTCGTTGAACCACTTCACCGTGCCTGTTGCCATCTGCTCTCCCTGATTGTTGATTGAGCTACCGGGCTATAACCCGAGCCATGCCTGGAACTCCACGACCCCGCCGCCCTCAATGGCAAACAGACAGCCTGAATCCAAACACAGCCCGCCTTTTACGCGCCCCGCTGGGTGTCGTCAAGAGCCGCCAGCGTCGCCCGGAACTGCGCCAAGGCCGTGAAAAAACAGGCAATCCGCCCTAGTGGCGCATTGCAGCGGCCCCCCCAATTGCGTAGGATAGGCCGCACAATGAGGCGAGCACCGTTGTCGTTTTTGCAGCAAGCGCCGGGGCAGACGCGGCGGGAACGCGACGGCGTGTTTTTTGTCGGATTTTCGGGGGGCTAGACGGCGCATATTCGGCGGCATGGGGCAGTTCAAGGACGACACCATACTGGAGGCGCAGCGCGCCAAGCTGAAGCCTCCGCCGATGTTCAAGGTCATGCTGCTGAATGATGACTACACGCCGATGGAATTCGTGGTCGTGGTGCTCCAGAAGTTCTTCAGCATGACGCGCGAGCGGGCCACCCAGGTGATGCTGAAGGTGCACCGCGAGGGCATCGGCGTCTGCGGCGTCTATCCGCACGACGTCGCGGCCACCAAGGTGCAGCAAGTCGCGGCATACTCCCGGAAGCACCAGCACCCGCTGCAGTGCGTGATGGAGGAGACGTAGCAGAACGTGAAAGGCCAGGAACCGAGATGATCGCGCAGGAGCTGGAAGTCAGTCTGCACATGGCGTTCGTGGAGGCGCGACAGAAACGCCACGAGTTCATCACCGTCGAGCACCTGCTGCTCGCCCTGCTGGACAATCCGACTGCCGCCGAGGTGCTGCGCGCCTGCGGCGCCAACATGGACGAGCTGCGCAAGAACCTGACGCAGCACATCGCGGAGCAGACGCCGCGCATCGCGGCCGACCGCGAGGTGGACACCCAGCCGACGCTCGGCTTCCAGCGCGTGATCCAGCGCGCCATCCTGCACGTGCAGTCCTCCGGCAAGAAGGAGGTCACCGGCGCGAACGTCCTCGTCGCGATCTTCGGCGAGAAGGATTCGCACGCGGTGTATTTCCTGCAGCAGCAGGGCATCGCGCGCCTGGACGTCGTGAACTACATCTCGCACGGCATCACGAAGACGCCGCAGGCGCACCAGGGCGCGAAGGCCGACCAGGAAGCCGAGCAGGAGAACCAGGCCGAGACCTCCAACAGCCCGCTCGACAACTACACGCAGAACCTGAACGCGCTCGCGCTCGCCGGCAAGATCGACCCGCTCATCGGCCGCGACAAGGAACTCGAGCGCGTGGTGCAGACGCTGTGCCGCCGGCGCAAGAACAACCCGCTGCTGGTCGGCGAGGCGGGCGTCGGCAAGACCGCGATCGCCGAAGGCCTCGCGCGGCGCATCGTCGAGGGCAACGTGCCCGACCTCCTCGCCAAGTGCACGGTGTACGCGCTCGACATGGGCGCGCTTCTCGCCGGCACCAAGTACCGCGGCGACTTCGAGCAGCGCCTGAAGGCAGTGCTGAAGCAGCTGGTCGACAACCCGAACGCGATCCTCTTCATCGACGAGATCCACACCGTGATCGGCGCCGGCGCCGCCTCGGGGGGGACGCTCGACGCGTCCAACCTGCTGAAGCCGGTGCTCTCCACGGGGCAGCTGAAGTGCATCGGCGCCACCACCTACAACGAGTACCGCGGCGTGTTCGAGAAGGACCATGCCCTGTCGCGGCGCTTCCAGAAGATCGACGTCATCGAACCTTCGGTCGACGAGACGGTCGAGATCCTGAAAGGCCTCAAGACGCGCTTCGAGGCGCACCACAGCGTGAAATACACCGCGAACGCGCTCACCACCGCGGCCGAGCTCTCCGCGCGCTACATCAACGACCGGCATCTGCCCGACAAGGCAATCGACGTGATCGACGAAGCGGGCGCCGCGCAGCGCATCGCGCCGAAGGCTAAGCAGAAGAAGGTGATCGGCAAGAGCGAGATCGAGGAGATCATCGCCAAGATCGCGCGCATCCCGCCGCGCTCGGTGTCCAGCGACGACCGCAGCGCCCTCGCCAACCTCGACCGCGACCTGAAGGCGGTGGTCTTCGGGCAGGACCGCGCCATCGACGCGCTCGCCGCGGCGATCAAGATGGCGCGCTCGGGCCTCGGCAACCCGCAGAAGCCGATCGGCAACTTTCTCTTCTCCGGGCCGACCGGCGTCGGCAAGACCGAGGTGGCGCGCCAGCTCGCCTACTGCATGGGCATCGAGCTCATCCGCTTCGACATGTCGGAGTACATGGAGCGCCACGCGGTGTCGCGCCTGATCGGCGCGCCGCCGGGATACGTCGGCTTCGAGCAGGGCGGCCTGCTCACCGAGCAGATCACGAAGAAACCGTATTCGGTGCTGCTGCTCGACGAGATCGAGAAGGCGCACCCCGACATCTTCAACATCCTGCTCCAGGTGATGGACCACGGCACCCTGACCGACAACAACGGCCGCAAGGCGGACTTCCGCAACGTGGTGATCGTCATGACGACCAACGCGGGGGCCGAGTCGCTCGCCAAAAGCTCGATGGGGTTCACGCAGAACAAGCAGCCCGGCGACGAGATGGAGGCGATCAAGCGGATGTTCACGCCGGAATTCAGGAACCGCCTCGACTCCATCATCTCGTTCGCGGCGCTCGATGAGAAGACCATCCTGCGCGTGGTCGAAAAGTTCCTGATGCAGCTCGACGAGCAGCTCGCGGAGAAGAAAGTCGAGGCGAGCTTCACCGAGGCGCTGAAGGCACATCTCGCGAAGAAGGGCTTCGACCCCCTGATGGGCGCGCGCCCGATGGCGCGCCTCATCCAGGACACCATCCGCCGCGCCCTCGCCGACGAGCTGCTCTTCGGCCGCCTGCAGCACGGCGGCAAGGTGACCATCGACCTCGGCGAGGACGAGAAGATCGTCCTCAAGTTCGAGGAGGAGACCGCGGCCGCGGTCACATGAGCGGCCGCGCCGCGGGGCGCGCATGAGCGCCTCGTCCGCGCGGCGCTCGTTCCTCAAGGCAGCCGGCGCCCTCGCGCTCTCCCCGGCCGCGCGCGCGGCGGGCGAGCGCGCCCGCGTCGTGGTCGTCGGCGGCGGCTTCGGCGGCGCCACGGCGGCCCGTCACCTCAAGCTCGGCAATCCCGCTCTCGAGGTGACTCTCGTGGAGCGGGAAGCGGTCTTCACGTCCTGCCCGCTGTCCAACCTGGTTGTTTCCGGCGCGCGGCGCATGGAGGAAATCCAGCGCCCGTACGACAGGCTGCGCGCCCACGGCGTCCAGCTCGTGCACGACGAGGCCGTGGCGATCGACCCCGCGCGCCGCAGCGTGCGCCTCGCGCGCGGGCCGCAGCTGCGCTACGACCGCCTGATCGTGTCGCCGGCGGTGGACTTCGAGCTCGACGAGATGGAGGGTTTCGAGGAAGCGAGCCGCAGCGGCGCGGTGCTGCACGCCTGGAAAGCCGGCGAGCAGACGCTGGCCCTTCGCCGGCGCCTGGTCGACATGAAGGACGGCGGCGTGTACGTCCTGACGGTGCCGCTTGCGCCCTACCGCTGTCCGCCCGCGCCCTACGAGCGCGCAAGCCAGGTCGCGGCCTACTTCAAGCGGGCGAAGCCCCGCGCCAAGGTGCTCGTTCTCGACGCGAACGAGGACCCGGCTTCCGAGCCCGCGCTTTTCAAGCGCGCCTGGGCCGACCTCTACAAGGGCCTGATCGAGTACCGGCCCAGCCAGAACGCGGTCGGCGTCGCGCCCGGAGAGGTGCGGCTCGACTTCGACACCGTCAAGGGCGACGTGCTCAACGTCATTCCGCCGCAGCGCGCGGCGGACATCGCGCGCCAGGCGGGGCTCGTCACCACGAACCGGCGCTGGTGCGACGTGGACTGGCTCACCTTCGAGTCGAAGGCGGTGAGAGGGATCCATGTGCTCGGGGACGCGACGCTCGCCGCGGACGGCATGCCGAAGTCCGGCCACATGGCGAACTCCATGGGCCGGGCGTGCGCGGCTGCGGTGCTCGCTCTCCTCGCCGGGCGCGAGCCGGCGCGCGACGCCGTGCTGCGCAGCACCTGCTACAGCTTCGTTTCGGCGGACGAGGCGGTGCACATCGCCTCGGCGCACGCGTGGGACAGCGGCCGCAGGACACTCGTACCGTTGCCCTCGGCCGCCGAGCGCTCCACGGTACGCACGAGGGAAGACGCCGAGCGCGCCTGGGCATGGGCGCACGAGCTCTGGAACGACATGCTGGGGTAGCGCCGGGCTAGCGCCCGGTCGAGCCGAAGCCGCCCGTGCCGCGCGCGCTCGCCGCGAACTCCTCCACGACTTGCAGCTCCACCTGCGCCACCGGAACCACGATGAGCTGCGCGATGCGATCCATCGGCTGCACGGTGAAAACCTCCTTGCCGCGGTTCCAGAGCGAGACCATGAGCGGTCCCTGATAGTCCGAGTCGATGAGGCCGACCAGGTTCCCGAGCACGATGCCGCTTTTCGCTCCGAGGCCGGAGCGCGGCAGGACGAGCGCCGCGTAGCCCGGGTCGCCGATGTGGATCGCGATGCCGGAGGAGACCAGCTGGCTCTCGCCGGGCTTGAGCGTCATTTCCTTCTCGATGCACGCGCGCAGGTCGAGTCCGGCGGAACCGGCGCTGGCATAGTGCGGCAGCAGGCTGCGGATCCTCTCGTCGAGGATCTTGACCTCGAGCGTCCTCATTTGCGCCGCGCGAGTCCTTGGGCGATGCGCTCGACGAGCTTGCGCGCGAGCTCGAGCTTCGGCCCGCGCCCGAGCGGATGCCGGCCGCGCGCGTCGAACAGCGTGATGTCATTCTCGTCCGAGCCGAGGGCCTGCTGCGCGAGGTTCGCCACGATCAGCGGGACCTTCTTCTTCTCGCGCTTGGCCCTGGCGTGCTTCTCGAGCTCCTGGCTCTCGGCGGCAAAGCCGACGCAGAAGGGCGGCTTGGGCAGCGCGGCGACCCAGGCGAGGATGTCGGGATTCTCGACGAGCTCGAGCGACACCGGCCTGCCGTTCGCCTTCTTGATCTTCTGCGACGCGGGCCTCTTCGCGCGATAGTCGGCCACGGCCGCCACCGAGATGAAAACGTCCGCGGCCTTCGCGGCCTTCTTGACCGCGTCGAACATCTGCTGCGCGGTGCGCACGTTCACGCGCGACACGCCGGCCGGAGCGGCGAGCGCCACCGGCCCGCTCACCAGCGTTACTTCGGCGCCCGCCTCCTGCGCGGCCTGTGCGACCGCGTAGCCCATCTTCCCGGAGCTGCGGTTCGTCAGCACCCGGACCGGGTCAATCGGCTCCTCGGTCGGCCCGGCGGTGACGAGGACGCGCTTTCCCTGCAGCGCTCCGCGGGCCGTTTTGCGCCGAAAAAAAAACTGCACGTCCGCGAGGATCTCGGCCGGCTCCGTCATGCGCCCCATGCCCATCTCGCCGCAGGCCTGGCCACCCGATTCCGGCCCGCTGAGGAGCACGCCGTCGCCGCGCAGGGTCTCGACGTTCCTTGCCGTCGCGGCGTTCTGCCACATCTCCACGTTCATCGCCGGCGCCGCCATCAGGGGGCAGCGCCGCGCCACGCAGAGGGTCGCGAGCAGGTCGTCGGCGAGGCCGCCCGCGAGCTTCGCCAGGAAGTCCGCCGAAGCGGGCGCGACGAGGATGAGCTCGCGATCGCGCGACAGCTCGATATGGCCCATGCCATCCGCGACCCGCGGGTCCCACAGGTCGGTCCAGACGGCCTGGCCGCTCAGCGCCTGCAAGGTGACCGGCGTGATGAAGCGCGTCGCCGCTTCGGTCATCACGACGCGGACGTCCGCCCCCGCCTTCACGAGCAGGCGCACCAGCTCCGCGGCCTTGTAGGCCGCGATTCCGCCGGTGATGCCGAGCAGGAGGCGCTTGCCTTTCAACGTCATCGGGGAAGCCTGGCGCCGCGTTATGGGGGAAGGCATTTTAAGGGAAAGCCGAAAGCATGGCGATTTGCCACTGGCCCGCGGCGGAGCGGCCGCGCGAGCGGCTGCACTCCCTGGGCGTTTCCGCGCTGAGCGACGCGGAGCTGCTCGCCGTGCTGCTGCGCACCGGCGTGCGCGGCAAATCGGCCGTCGAGCTCGCCCGCGAGCTGCTCGGGCGCTTCGGCGGCATTGCGGGATTGCTCGCGGCGGGCGGCCGGCTGCGCGAGGTGAAGGGGTTGGGCGAAGCGAAGAGCGCGCAGCTCGCCGCGGCGCTCGAGCTTGCGCAGCGCTCGCTGAAGGAGCGCCTTGCGGCCGGCACGGCACTCACTTCGCCGGGCGCGGTGCGCGACTACCTGCGCCTTGCGCTGGCTTCGAGGCCGCACGAGGTTTTCGTCTGCCTGTGGCTGGACGCGCAGCACCGGATCGTGCGCTTCGACGAGCTCTTCCGCGGCACGCTCACCCAGACGAGCGTCTACCCGCGAGAGATCGTGAAGGCCGCTCTCGCCGCCAACGCCGCGGCGGTCATCTTCGCGCACAACCACCCCTCCGGCGCGGCGCAGCCGAGCAAGGCGGACGAGCTCCTCACGCGGGAGCTGAAGGACGCTCTCGCGCTGGTGGAGGTGAAGGTGCTCGACCACTTCATCGTGGCCGGGCACCAGGCCCTGTCCTTCGCGGAACGGGGACTGCTTTGAATCCTTGTATAATCCGCGGCTTTTCAGGAATTACCGGAGCATCGCCATGTCCCGCGTCTGTCAGGTCACCGGCAAGAAGCCGATGAAGGGCCACTACGTCTCGCACGCGAACAACAAGACCATTCGCACCTTCGAGCCCAACCTCCATTACCGCCGCTTCTGGGTCGAGAGCCAGAACCGCTGGGTGCGCCTGCGCGTGTCGACCGCGGGCCTGCGCCGCATCGACAAGCTGGGCGTCGAAGCCGTGCTGGCCGAAATCAAGGCGCGCGCCAAGAAAGCCGCCTAAGGAGAGATCATGGCAACGCGCGAGAAAATCAAGCTCGAATCCTCGGCCGGCACCGGCCACTTCTACACCACCACCAAGAACAAGCGCACCACGCCCGACAAGCTGGAGATCAGGAAGTACGATCCAAGGGCGCGCAAGCACGTCGTCTACAAAGAGACGAAGCTCAAGTAAGCAAAAAGACCCGCCGAAGCGGGCCTTTCAGTTTGGGGCCGATGCCCTAAGCGTACGAGCGCAGGCGCTGCGAGAAGTCCACGAGGTGCGCCACGCCGCTGGCTTCCGCGCGGCGGCACCAGTCCTGCAGCTGGCCCAGGAGCTGCTCCTTCGAAGCGCTCGAGCGCTCCCAGAGCGAGGCGAGCTCGTGCCCCATCGCGACGACGGTGGCGAGCGCGGCGGAATTCTTGAGCGCCTCGGCGAGCCGCGCGCGCTCGGCGCCGGCGAGCGCCTGGCTGCGCAGCATCGCGCGCCGCAGCGAGCGCAGCGCCTCGGCCTCGCTCGGCGACCAGTGCTTCAGGCGCTCGAGCTCCTCCGCGTAGGCGCGCTTGAGCGACTTCGCATAGCGCGAGAGCACGTCGTAGCGGTTGGCGATCACGGCGTGCAGCGTGTCCAGATCCGCCGCCGGCTTCGGCGCCGCGAAGCGCGGCCTCGGGGCGACCTTCTTGACGGTCGCGAGACCGAGCGCCTGCAGCATGCAGATGTAGGCCCAGCCGATGTCGAACTCGTACCACTTGGACGAGAGCTTGGCCGACGAGGCGAAGGCGTGGTGGTTGTTGTGCAGCTCCTCGCCGCCGATCAGGATCCCCCAGGGCACGATGTTGGTGCTGGCATCGTCCACGTCGTAGCTGCGGTAGCCGAAATAGTGGCCGACGCCGTTGATGACGCCCGCGGCCCAGAACGGGATCCAGGCGACCTGTGCCAGCCACATGAGCGCGCCCGGCACGATGCCGAAGACGGCGGCATAGATGCCGAGCAGCAGGAAAATGCCGACGTAGGAATGTCGCGAGTACAGGCGCCGCTCGATCCAGTCATCGGGCGTGCCGTGGCCGTAGCGCTCGAGCGTCTCCCGGTTGTAGGACTCCTTGACGTACAGGAAGACGCCCAGCCAGAGGACGCGGTTGATGCCGAACACCTGCGGGCTGTGCGGGTCTTCCACGGTCTCGCACTTCGCGTGGTGCTTGCGGTGGATGGCGGCCCACTCCTTCGTCACCATGCCCGTGGTCATCCAGAGCCAGAAGCGGAAGAAGTGCGAAACCACCGGATGCAGCTCGAGCGCACGGTGCGCCTGGCAGCGGTGCAGATAGATCGTCACCGCCGCGATGGTTACGTGCGTCAGCGCGAGCGCCGCACCGACATAGCCCCACCAAGGTAAATCAACCATTCCGGAAAAAAGCTCCAAGCTCCCCCCTTCAATCCCCAGACCGCTGTAGTCGTTATGCGCTGCAGCCGGACGCGACCTCGTTCAAGGAGGCCGCCCTTTTTCCGGCGCGGGCCATTGTACGCGAATGCCCACCGACCGCAATCGCGCTTTCCGTCTTTAACGCTTTGGCGCAGCAGTAATTTCTTCAAAACTCCCAGTGCAGGCGTGCGCTGAGCACGTCTACGGGCCCCCGGTCCCGGTTGTAGCCGGGATTCCAGATGCGCTGGCAGCCCGCGGAGAGCGCCGTTCCCTTGGCGACGCTCGCGCTGTAGAACGCTTCGACGATGCGCTCGCTCGCGTAGTTCAGCCGTCCGTCGCCCAGGAAGAAGCCCAGCCCGCCAGCGGCAAGATAGTTCCGGTGCGCGGAGGAGAGGCCGTTGACGTAGCTCGCGAACCCGATGGTGTCCTCCGGCCGGTTCCAGGAGCGCCCCTTGAGGAGCGTGCCGGCTGCGAAGGAGCGGTCGATCTCGGTGAACATGAACGATTCCGTCTTGCCGTCGTTCCATCCCGCGCGCACGTACGCGCCGACGTCCTTGGTCAGCTCGAGCTGGGTGCTGACCCCGAGCCCGCGCTTTGACTGCGCACGACGCACCGCGGCGACGTCCGGCGCACCGGCGCCCGCGGCGGCGAGCGCGTCGCTGTACGAGCCGGCGTTCACCTCGTTGCGAAAGCCCAGCAGCCGCACGACGCCCGCGCGCGCACCCAGCTTGTAGGGGACTTCGACTTCGGCGACGTCGCCGTACCGGCTGCCGGCGGCCCAGTCGAGGCGCAGGCCGTTCGACTCCACCGGCACGAGGAAGCGGCCCGCGCGGAGCTGGTAGCGTGGGTGGATGTACTCGAGCGCGGCCCCCCAGGTATACCCGCGCGCGTCCGCCGGAAAGTCCCACGCGCCATAGGTGAGCGACGCCCAGTTCAGGAATTGCGTGCGCGGGTCGTGGCTGAAGTCCATGGCGTCGAACACGTCGAGCACGGACACGTTGCCGGCGGTCAGCACGATGCGCTCGGTCGCGTAGCTCGTTTTCACCTGATTCGCCTCGGACCTCTGCGTCTCGAGCTCGCCGCCGAGATTCCAGGTCTTTCGCGCAAAGAGACGCGCCCGGTAGCCGCGCAGCTCGGGGCCGGCCGTGCGTTGCTGCTCGCCATTGCTGAAACCGCCGAGGCCCTGCAGGTTCGAAAATGACACGCCTTGGGTGAACTCCGGGTTCCAGTAGAGCTCGAGACCTTCGAGCGGCTGAATACCAAAGTAGAGAGTACTGGTGAAGGTGTACGCCCACGCCCGCTCAGGACCGAGGCTGTGGAGTCCTTGGTACGGCGAGGCGAAGGAAGGCTTGTACTGCCGGACATACGTTGCCTGCGCGTGAAAATCGAACGGCGCCTCGCTCTGAGCGATGCCCGGCGAGCTAAAGAACGAGGCCGCCAGCGCGATTGCAAGAGTGGCCCGGCACATCATCATGGCGCGCGACTATATCAGCCGATTGCTACGGATTTCTCTCGAACGCGGCGGCGAAAAAGCCGTCCGTGCCGTGAAGATCGGGCCACAGGCGCAGATATTCCCCGGTCCCGGTATGGAGCTCGATGCGCTGCGCGGCGAGCAGCTCGCCGCACGAGAGCGGCAGGAAGCCGGCATGACGGGCGGCGAACGCGGCGGCGATCGCCTCGTTCTCCTCGCGCAGGATGCTGCAGGTCGCGTACACCAGGCGACCGCCCTTCTTCACCAGCCCCGCAGCCGCGTCGAGGATCCGCGCCTGCTTCGCCGCGAGCTCGACGATCGCGCCGGGCCCATGGCGCCACTTCAGGTCGGGATTACGCCGCAGGGTGCCGAAGCCACTGCACGGCGCGTCCACCAGCACCCGGTCGAGCTTGCCCGCGAGGCGCTTGACGCGCGCATCGTTGTCGCCCGAGAGCACGACCGGGTGCACGTTCGTGACCTCGGCGCGCGCGGCGCGCGGCGACAGCGCGGCGAGGCGCTTCGCCGAGACGTCCATCGCATAGATCCGCCCCGTGCCGCGCATCAGCATCGCAGCGGCGAGCGTCTTGCCGCCGGCGCCGGCGCAATAGTCGGCGATCATCTCGCCGCGCCGCGGCGCGAGCAGCCAGGCGAGGAGCTGGCTGCCCTCGTCCTGCACCTCCACCAGCCCGTCGCGGAAGAGCGCATGCCGGTTGATGGCGGGCTTGCCTGCGAGCCGCACCCCGGCCGGCGACCACGGCGTCGGCTCGCCTTCGATGCCGTCGCGGCGCAGCGTGTCAAGCACCGCCTCGCGCGTGGTGCGCGCCAGGTTGACGCGCAGGTCGAGCGGCGCCGGATTCAGCAGGCCCTGCGCGCGCCGCATTGCATCCTCCGCGCCCTGCTCCTGGACGAGCCGCTCCCAAAGCCAGTCCGGCAGGTCGGCGCGCACCGCCGGCGCAAGGTCCTCGGTGCGCGAACGCCGCAGGTCCGAGAGGGCGGGCACCTCCTCCTGGGCCACGATGCCTTGAAGCGCCCGCGCCGATACCCCTTGCAGCCGCACCAGCGCGGCGAGCACCAGCAGGCGCGGCGAGCGGCCGCCGGCCGCGAGCTCGAGCGAGCGCAGCCGGCGCAGCACCGCGAACACGGTCTCGGCGACGAATGCGCGATCCTGCTGCCCGAGCTCGTGATGGGCGCGAAAGAAGCGAGACAGACGTTCGTCGGCCGGCTCCGAGAACGCGAGCAGCTGACTGAGCGCGTCAGCGGCCTTGGCGACCAGCGCCTTCGAGAGCCTCACGGCGCGGCAAGCTTGGTGAGGACCTGGTCGATGCGCTCGCCGTCCTTGGTGATCCAGAGGATCCTGACCGGCACGTAGTCCCGGTCGGCGGCCAGCCAGATTTCCGCGCGCTCGCCCTTGTCCTTTCGGCGCACGAGCTTGAGCGCGTCGAATTCGCCGGCGGCGGTCTTGAAGCGCTCGCGCCCCTCGACCTGGTAAACCTGGTCCGAGACGCCGCGGCCATCGATGACGTCGAGCGCCACCTGCTTGCCGGACGGCGGCCTGAACGAAAACTGGAACAGGAACTGCAGCCGGTCGCGGGGGTTGGCTGGAAGGGGAATCGTCTTCGCGCCGTCCTTGTACTGGTAGGTGACCGTCTTCGCCTTCCAGTCGAAGCTCGCCCGCTCGGCCGCGCGCCCGGTACGCTCGTCGCTGTACTCGAGCGGCACGAGCCCGCCCGGACCGACCTCGCCGCGGCTCTTGCGGTGCGCGGTGCCGAGCAGGCGGAAGAGGCCCCGTCCCTGCCACGATTCGGTGAGCTCGTACTGGCGCGCGTCGTACTCCAGGCTCTGGTCGATCTGCGCGATGACGGTGCCGTTGCGCGTCACCTCGTAGGAAAGATTCAGATGCGCCGGCAGCGCGGCCCAGACGGGGCCGGCGAAGCCGGCCAGCAGGCTAGTCAGCGCCGACAACAAGCTGCTCATGGTCCTCGGCGCCTTTCACGCGGACGATGCCGTTCTCCACGGCCAGCCGGCCTTCGAGGAACCAGCGCACCGCCCGCGGATAGACCACGTGCTCCTGCTCCAGCACCCGGGCGGCGAGCTTGCGCTCGTCGTCCGCGGCGCGCACGCGCACCACGCCCTGGATCACGATCGGACCGTGGTCGAGCTCCGCGGTGACGAAGTGCACGGTGCAGCCGTGCAGCTTCACTCCGGCCGCGAGCGCTCTCGCGTGCGTATGGAGCCCCGGGAAGGCCGGCAGCAGCGAAGGATGGATGTTGAGCAATCGCCCGGCGTAGCGCTCGACGAAGCCCGGCGTCAGGATGCGCATGAAGCCGGCGAGCGCCACGAGCCGGGGCGCATAGCGGTCGATCGCCTTCGCGAGCGCGGCGTCGAACGCCTCGCGCGCCGGATAGCTGCGGTGATCGACGCTCCCCGTCGCCACGCCGCGCTCGGCCGCGAGCCGCAGGCCGGCGGCTTCGGGGTCGTTGCTCAGCACGGCGGCGACCGGCAGCCGCGCGTCGAGGAGCGCCTGCATGTTGCTGCCGCGGCCGGAGATGAGGACCACCAGCATCAGGCCACCCGCGCGGTGCGATACCCGTCCTGCTCAAGGAGCGCGAGCACGCCTTTCGCGCCGTAGAGGTGCAGCGCGCCGAGCGCGACGAACGCCGCACCGCGGCGCAGCTCGCGCTGCATGCGGAACGCCATGACGACGCTGCGGTCGTAGATCACGCGCTTGTTCATGATCGCCTGATGGGGCGCGAGCTCGGGGAAGCGCGCCGCGAAGCGCTCGCGCAGACTCCAGATGCCCGCAAGGTCGCCGGCAAGGTAGGCGGCGAGCGTGCGCTCGCCGAGCTCGGCGAGCTCGTCGGCGTGCGCGAGGCTGTGCTTCAGGAGCGCGACCTGCGACTCGAGCGGAAACTCGTCGAAGGTGAAGATCTGCTCCTCGACGCCCTCGATCTGCGAGTACGGCAGGCGGCGCAGCTGCGCCTGCTCGACGAGCCGGGTGTCGACGGGTACGCCTTCGGCCCGCCGCGCGTCGCGCAGGTTGAGCAGCACGCCCCAGGGCTTGAGACGATTGACCAGCTCGGGCGCAAGCCCGATCGGCCGCAGCCGTTCCACCGCGCGGGCGAAGTCCTCGGAACCGATCAGCGCCTCGAGCGTGCTGCCTTCCGGCAGCAAGGCCGCCTCGAGGAAGCGCTCGCGCGTGTAGCCGTCGGCGAGGAACTCGACCATGAGGCTGTGCGCGTGCTCGAAGGCGCGCTCCGCCTTCGCGGGCAGCTCCGCGAGCCGCGCGTCCGGGACGTGCATCGTGCCGTACACATGGCTCGGCGCCGCGCGGCCCTTGCCGATGCGCCAGAGTAGGCCGTGCGCGAACCGCGGCGCGGCGCCCGTCGCAGGCAGCGCCGCGCAGGCGAGCGCGCCCGCCATGAACGCGCGCCGGTTCATGCCGAGGGGCCGATCATGGACTCGGGCCGCACCCAGCGGTCGAAGTCCTGCGCGCTGACGTAGCCGAGCGCGAGCGCCGCCTCGCGCAGCGTGCTGCCGTCGCGGTGCGCCTTCTTTGCGATCTCCGCCGCGCGGTCGTAGCCGATGTGCGGCGAGAGCGCCGTGACCAGCATGAGCGAGCGCTCGAGGAGCTCGCGGATCCGGGCGGTGTTGGCCTCGATGCCGCGCGCGCAGTGCTCGTCGAAGGAGCGTGCGCCGTCGGCGAGGAGCCGCGCGCTCTGCAGGAAGGCGTGGATGAGCAGCGGCTTGTACACGTTGAGCTCGAAGTTGCCGGACGCCGCGCCGAGCGCGAGCGCGGCGTCGTTGCCGAACACCTGCGCGCAGAGCATCGTCAGGGCTTCCGCCTGGGTGGGATTCACCTTGCCCGGCATGATGGAGCTGCCCGGCTCGTTCTCTGGAATGCGCAACTCCCCGAGACCCGAGCGCGGCCCCGAGGCGAGCAGGCGCACGTCGTTCGCGATCTTGAAGAGCGCCGCGCCGAGCGTCTTCAGCGCGCCGTGCGCGAACACGAGCGC
>Ga0070741_10006154_pt1 | contig 26025 bp, 22 predicted proteins | sample Coa_R1_4_FD_66440 | JGI IMG/M metagenome (GOLD analysis project Ga0070741, IMG submission 66440) | Surface soil microbial communities from Centralia Pennsylvania, which are recovering from an underground coalmine fire - Coalmine... | ecosystem: Environmental > Terrestrial > Soil > Unclassified ... | reverse complement strand
TGCCGGAATAGCGCGCCGCCTCCTCGTTCTTGCCGACCGCATAGAGATAACGCCCGAACACGGAGCGGTGCAGCACGACCCATGCGATTGCCGTGATGACGGTCAGCGCCACCACACTGTGCGGCAGCGGAAAGCCCAACACATTGGTGCGGCCGGCGGTCAGCCATTCCAGCGTCGGAAAGCTCGCGCCGAAACCGAAGCCGGCCGTGGCATCCTCGGTGTAGTAGCGCGCGGCGCCGCGGTAGATCAGCAATCCGCACAGCGTGACGACGAACGGCTGGATACGCATCCTGGTGACGAGCGTACCGTGCACCAGGCCGATCAAAAGCCCTCCCGCGATGATGAGGATGAACGCCGCAACCCAGTTGACGTCGCGATTGACGATCAAATCGATGAACAGGACGCCGAGCAGGGCGATCACCGAGCCGACCGACAGCTCGATTCCGCCGATGATGATGACGAAAGCCTCCGCAATGGAGAAGATGCCGAACATCCCGACCTGGTTGGCGGTGTTCGAGAGATTTCCGGCCAGCAGGAAGCGCGGATTGATGAAGGCCACGACCGCGCCCACCACCAGGATCAAGACGAGCAGGCTGAAATCTTTTTTCTGCAAGGTTTCCCCTAGTGCGGTGGATTCGACATTCGCTTCAGTATGTCAGCGAGTCTTCAAAGCGAATGTCAAATCCAAAACCGCACTAGAATCAATATTTGCTAGTGTCCCCTGGTTCTAACATTCGCAAAAAAAAGAGCGAGCCACAGAGTGTTGCGAATGTTAGAACTGGGACACTAGGCTAGACGGTATGACCGACGGCAAGCTGGAGCACATTGTGCTCGCTGAACCGGCTGCGATCAAGAAATCCCGAAATCGAGCCCTCGTGCATCACCGCGATGCGGTCGCTGACCCCGATCACCTCCTCCATGTCGCTCGAAATCATCAGGATCGCGACGCCGGCATCGGCGAGGCGGCGCAACATTTCGTAGATCTCCTGCTTGGCCCCGACGTCGACCCCACGCGTCGGTTCGTCGAAGATCAGGACCTTCGGCCGCATCGAAAGCCATTTGGCGAGCACGACTTTCTGCTGGTTGCCGCCGGACAACGCAACGACGGGGGTCGCAACATCGGGCGCTCTGATCTTGAGACGCTCGCGCTGGCGGCGCGCGTTCTCCGCCTCGCGCACGGTGTCGACCAGCCAGAACCGCTGATAGGACTTCAGATCCGGCAGCGAGACGTTTCCTGCGATCGAGACGTCGAGCAGCAGGCCGGCGTTCTTGCGATCCTCCGGGATCAGGTAAATCCCATGCGCGATCGCCGCGCGAGGCGTGGCGACGCGGATCGGCTGGCCATCGAGCTTGACCATGCCGCCACGGAGCGGATCGATCCCGAATACGGCGCGCGCAAGCTCCGTGCGTCCGGAACCGACCAGCCCCGCGAGACCGAGGATCTCGCCGCGGCGAACCGACAGGCTTACGGCGCGGTCCGGATAAGTGCCGGTCACAACCTCCACGATGTCGAGCACGGCGTCACCGGGAGGCACCGCGGGCGGCACGTAGAGCGATTTGAGGTCGCGCCCGATCATCAACCGGATCATCGCGGCCGGCGAAAGTTCGGCCCGTTCGAGCGCGCCGACCACGCGTCCGTCGCGCAACACCACGGCGCGATCGGCGCATTGTATCACCTCGTTCAGGCGGTGCGTGATGAAGATGATGCTGACACCATCGGCCTTTAGGCCGGCGATCACCCGCATCAGGCGGCCGGTCTCGGTCAGGGTCAGGCTCGAGGTCGGCTCGTCCATGATGACGAGGCGGGCATCGAGCGACAGTGCCTTGATGATCTCGACGAGCTGACGCTGGGCCAGCGACAATTCGGCAAGCGGTGTATCGGGCCCGAAATCGGCGCCGAGACGCTCAAGCAGCGGCCGCACCTGGGCATGAAGTCGCTTGCGGTCGATGAGCTTCAGCGGGCCGCCATGCACGGGCTCGCGGCCGATATAGACGTTGCCCGCGACGTCAAGATTATCGAAGAGGTTGAGCTCCTGATGGACGAAGGCGATCCCCACCTTGATCGCATCCGCAACCGTGAGCGACCGCCGTTCAACGCCGTCGATCCGGATAAGACCGCCGCTCGGTTCCACGACGCCGCCGAGAACGCGCATCAGCGTCGACTTCCCGGCGCCGTTCTCGCCGATCAGGGCGATCACCTCGCCGGGCGAGACCGACAAGCCGACGTGGTCGAGCGCGACCACGCCGGGATAGGACTTGCTGATATCGACCAGTTCGAGGAACGGCTCTGGCATTGGCCAGCCGCGTGCCGCTGACACCTCTACTTCTTGAGCATCTGCTTCATCTGCCCCATGAAGTCGTCGACGTTCGACTTGTCGATGACCTTGCCGGGAACGATGATGATGCCGTTGGCGGGAATACCCGACTTGTCGCCCTCGATATACTTGGCCATCAGCTTCATGCCCTGATAGCCCCACTCGAACGGCTGCTGCACGACGGTGCCGACGATGCTGCCTTCCTTGACGCCGCCGAGCGTGATCGGGTCCTCATCGAAGCCGATGATCTTGATCTTGTCGAGCTTGCCGGCCTCCTTCAGCACTTCGTAGATGCGTGGCGTATTGTAGGAATAGAAGCCGACGAGGCAGCTCACATCGGGCATCGCGGCGAGCGTATCTTCCACGTTGCGCTTGGCGCGGGTCTGGTCGATCTCGTCGCCGCGAACGTCCACCAGTTCGACTTTCGAGCCCTTGATCGTTTCCTTGACGCCTTCGATGCGCTCGCGCGCGTTGTCGGCGCCGGGCAGACCGACGAAGCCGATGCATTTGCCGCCATTCGGCAGCGCTTTCAGCATCAGCTTGCCGGCTTCCTTGCCGAGATCCGTGTTGGAGGAACCGATATAGGCAACGCGCTTGGATTGCGGAGCGTCGCTGTCGGTCGTGAACAGCACGGTCTGCGAAGCGACCTTGTTGAGCACCTCCGTCTGGTTCTTCGGGTCCACGGCGCTGACCATGATGCCGGCGGCGCCGGCCGCCACCAGGTCATCCATCACCCGCTGCTGGACCGCGGCTGTGGCCTGTTCCGGATATTTGAACTGGAGGTCGTATTTGGGCAGCTCGCCCTGCGCCTTCTTCACGCCTGCTTCGGCGATCTTCCAGAAGTCGGACGCGCCGTTGACGACGAAGGCCAGCGCCTTCTTGTCTGCCGCGTTCGCCGAGCCGAGACCAAACGCCGCCGCCAGCGCAGCCGACATACAGGCAATCAATAGACGCTGCATCGCATCCCTCCCACCGGTGACTGGCCATCTGCGTAGCCAGTTCTTTCATATATTGTTGATGTTGTTGACGAGGATCGCGCGCAAAAAATACCAGAAACACGCAAGGCGCGCAATGAACGCGATCGCGGCGCAGCGCGAGTACGGCGAACGCGGGATGGGCAACGACGTGGAGCCTTGCCCACCCCGCACTTCGAGACCTAGTCCGGCATCACATAGGCGTAGATCCGGCCGCGCGAGATCGGCGCCTCACGAACGCGGTTGCCGTTATTGCCGGAGATCATGATCGGATTGCCGTGCGCATCGATGCCGGTGATGATGCCGACATGACCGCCGCCGCGCCGGCCCATCACGGCGATGGCGCCGACCTGCGGCCCGGAGACGCGATGGCCGTAATGCGCGAACGAGCTCGCCATGTCCGAGCCGGTGCCGCGATGGCCGGTTCGCTGCAGCACCATGTTCATGAAGCGCGCGCACCACAGGCTGCCGCGACCGGTCGGGTTGCCGCCGAGATAATGGCGCGCCTCCATCACGAGGCTCGAGCTGCTGCCCGACATCGGCGACGCGCCGGAGGTCGTGTAGGGCGCGAGATTGGTATGCGTGTTGGCGAACCGGCGCAGACGCGCCACGGCAAGTTCATGCGGCACCCGTGCGACGCGTGTCACGTGACGATAGCCTCGCCGCGCGTAGTGCCGCGTGGCATGGATGGCGTTGTGGTGCCTGGCATGCAAGGCGTAATGCCGCCGGACGTGATGGACGGCATGGCGCGCGTGCACATATCGATGAGCACCGTGATGCGACCTTGCGAAAGCGGGAGAAGAGATGGCGACGGAGGCTACACACAATGCCAGTACGACAAGCAGCCGGTAGAACGCAGAGAACTCACGCATAACAGATCCTTCGTTAGGACCCCCATTCCCGCCGGCGGGGAGCGCCGGCATTCGGGGGGTCGTAAAGGATCGCGGTGTGACCACAGCAAGAAATGATGTGGCGGTGCGGAAACGCTTTCGTGGAATTTACGCGCAAGTTAAGTGGCGAAAAGAAATCAACGCTGCCGCATTGCCGCCAACAGCATTACCTGCAAGTTTAAGGGCGCATGATCCGGAAAAGTGGGCACCGGTTTTCCGAAGAGATCATGCGCAAAACAATGCGGCTCAGAAGAAGGAACCCGAAATGCCTCATGCCGTCGCAAGCGACAACGTCCGCCTTTATTTCGAAGAGGTGGGCAGCGGAACGCCCCTTCTTTTCCTGCACGAATTCGCGGCCGACCACACCAATTGGGAGCCGCAGATGCGCTACTTCGCGCGCGGCCACCGCTGCATCGCCTATTCCGCACGCGGGTATACGCCGTCGGACGTGCCGCCTTCAGCCGAGAGCTACACCTACAAGCATTTCTATACCGATGCGATCGCAGTGCTCGATCACCTCAGGATTCCCAAGGCGCATTTCGTCGGGCTGTCGATGGGCTCCTATTCGTCGCTGCAAGCGGCGCTGCATGCGCCGGATCGCCTGCTGTCGATGACGCTGGCGGGCGTCGGCTCCGGCTCCAGCCTGGAAAATCTCGATACGTTCCGGAAGACCTGTCGCGAGACCGCCGAGCAGTTCGAAAAAATCGGCTCCGCCGAAGTCGCCAAGGTCACGCGCGAGGCGCCGGGCCGCATTCCCTTTTTGGTGAAAGACCCGCGCGGGCACGCGGACTTTTATGCCGCGCTGGCGCGGCACGATTCAAAGGGCTCGGCCAACACCATGCGCAGCTTCCAGGGCGGTCGGCCCTCGATCTACACCATGACGGATGCGATCCGGAAAGTGCAGACGCCGGCGCTGATCGTCTGCGGCGACGAGGACGACGGCTGCGTCGAGCCGAGCCTGTTCCTGAAGAAGCATCTCCCGGCGTCGGGGCTGAGCTTCTTCCCGAAGACCGGCCATGTGCTCAATCTCGAGGAGCCCGCGCTGTTCAACGAAATGGTCGAGCGCTTCATCGCGCTGGTCGAAGCCGGCCGCTGGGGTCCGCGCGATCCGCGATCGTATGCACAGGCGTAGCTACGGCCTCGTCATGGCCGGGCTTGTCCCGGCTATCCAAATCTTTCTTGTGCACCAAAGACGCGGATGCCAGGCCCAAGGCCGGGCATGACGAGTTCAATTGCGCGATCTCTCCTTCTCCGCGCGAGTGAGCAGGAACACACCCTGTTCGCCGAACATGTTCCACACCCACCACGGCAGGTTCAGCGGCACCGGCCGGCTGAATGCGTCGAGCGCGATCGCGCGCTCCATCTTGACGTTGATCTCGTCGCAGAGCTGCACGAAATCCTTGATGGTGCAGAAATGGATGTTCGGCGTGTCGTACCACGTCGCCGGGAGATTCTCCGTGCGCGGCATGTGGCCGCCGATCAGGAGCTGCAGCCGCATCTTCCAGAAGCCGAAATTCGGGAACGAGACGATGGCGCGGCGGCCGATCCGCAGCAGGTTCTCCAGCACAGCCTTCGGCTGCCGCGTGGCTTGCAGCGTTTGAGAGAGGATCACGTAATCGAAGGCGTCGTCGGGATAATTGACGAGGTCGGTGTCGGCGTCGCCCTGCACTACCGCGAGCCCCTTGGCGACGCAGCGGTTGACGCCCTCGCGCGACAGCTCGATGCCGCGCCCGTCGATGCCGCGGCTTTCCAGCAGCTGCAGCAGGTCGCCCTCGCCACAGCCGATGTCGAGCACCTTCGAGCCGGAGGCAACCATCTCGGCGACCAGCAGATGATCGCGGCGGCCTTTGGCGGTGCGATCCGGCCCGATCCCGCCGAGCGGCAATGTCTGGTCCTGCACCGCCATCGCTGGTGGAGCGGATTTGACGTTCGCACCCTCGTTGCCGCGATTCTCTCTTGCGAACGTCAAATCCAAAGCTCCACCAGTAAATTCCGTTTGCTAGTGGTCCTTTGATCCTAACGTTCGCAAACGTGGCTCCCGCATGGAGTGCGAACGTCAGGATCGGACCACTAGCCTCCAAGCCCTCGCGCCTTGCCCGCCGATTGCAGGAAGGCGCGCGAAATCTCGAAGAACTCGGGCACGTCGAGCAGGAAGGCGTCGTGGCCGCGGTCGGTCTCGATCTCCGCGAACGATACCCGGGCGCTCGAGGCATTCAGCGCATGCACCAGCGCCCGCGACTCCGGGGTCGGGAACAGCCAGTCGCTCGTGAACGACACCACGCAGAAGCGGGTCTTGATGCCGCGGAAGGCTTCCGCCAGCACGCCGTCGTGGTCGGCGGCGATGTCGAAATAGTCCATCGCGCGCGTTAGATAGAGATAGCTGTTGGCGTCGAAGCGCTCGACAAAGGACGAGCCTTGGTAACGCAGATAGCTCTCGACCTGGAAGTCGGCGTCGAACGAGAAGGTCGGCAGCTCGCGGTCCTGCATGCGCCGGCCAAACTTGCGATGTAGCGCCGCGTCGGAGAGATAGGTGATGTGTGCGGCCATGCGCGCCACGGCGAGCCCGCGGTGCGGATTGACGCCCTGATCGGTGTAGCGGCCGCCGCGCCAGTCCGGATCGGCCATCACGGCCTGGCGGCCGAGCTCGTGGAAGGCGATGTTCTGCGCCGAGTGACGCGTCGAGCAGGCGATCGCGAATGCCGAGAACACGCGCTCGGGATACGCCGCGGTCCATTGCAGCACCTGCATGCCGCCCATCGAGCCGCCGACCACGCAGAATAGCGTCTCGATGTTCAGGCGATCGAGCAGCATGGCCTGCGACCGCACGATGTCGGGAATCGTGACGATCGGGAAATCCAGTCCCCACGGCTTGCCGGTGGCCGGATTGGTCGAGGCGGGCCCGGTCGAGCCCATGCAGCCGCCGATCACATTCGCGCAGATGATGAAATACTGATTGGTATCGAGCGGCCGGCCCGGGCCGACCATGGTCTCCCACCAGCCGGGCTTGCCGGTGACGGGATGGGTGTTGAAGACATGCTGGTCGCCGGTCAGCGCATGGCAAACCAGGATCGCGTTGGAGCTGGTGGCGTTGAGCTCGCCATAGGTCTGGTAGGCGATCTGGAACGGCGCGAGATCGACGCCGCAGTCGAGCTTCAACGGCTGGTCCGCACCGAAGCGGGCGACGAACGACGTCGGATGATCGGCCTCATGCAATCGTTCGTCCGTATGGATCGCCGGACTGGACACAGATTTCACGCTCACCATCTCGTTTCGATCCGCCTTCGCGGACCGCTCCCGAACCAACAGAACTCAGGCCAATAAAAAACCCGGCCTGAACTTGGGTTCGGCCGGGATCACTTGTGTCCCCGGCCTGTTTAGCGAGTTGTTTAACGTGGCTGCAAGCCGGCCGGCTCAAATGACCACGGAATGAGGGAAAATTAGCCCCTCGCCCCCTTTTCGTCAAGCCGACGGCGTGGTTAACGCAGAGACCCTCATGGCGAGGAGGCGCACTTGCGCCGTTTCGAACCATGAGGCCAAGATGGGGCCTCCTCCTTCGAGACGCGCGTTCCGCGCTTCCGAGGATGAGGGGATAAGAGTCTCCAGGTTCTCAATGTCCAAGCCACCCTCCCCGCCGTCGCTTGCCGAGTTGCGCAAGGAGATCGATGCGATCGATGAGGGCATGCATCGCCTCTTGATGCAGCGTGGCGACATCATCGATCGCCTGATCCAGGTCAAGCAGACACAGGAGGTCGGCTCCGCCTTCCGGCCGGCGCGCGAGGCCGACATGATGCGCCGCCTGGTCGAGCGCCATCGCGGCATCCTGCCGCTCGACACGGTCGAGAGCATCTGGCGCGTCATCATCTCCACCTTCACCTACGTGCAGGCGCCGTTCTCGGTGCATGCCGACGTCTCCGTCAGCGAGCCCGCGATGCGCGACTCCGCGCGCTTCCATTGGGGCTTCACCGTGCCCTATGTCGCGCATTTCAGCGCATCCGCCGCGGTCGAGGCGGTCGCGAAATCCAAGGGCGACCTCGCGCTGGTCTCGGCGATCTCGAGCCGCACGCCATGGTGGCTCGCGCTGGAAACCGATGGCGGGCCGAAGATCATCGCTCGGCTGCCATTCGTCGAGCGCGCCGATCATCCGGCCGCGCTGCCGGTGTTCGTGGTGTCGCGCGTCGTCGACAGCGCGATGGCCACCGAAGTCGAGACCTGGAGCGTTCGCGTCTCCGGCTGGAATGCGGAGATTGCCCGGGCGCTGTCGCCGCTGGCCGAAATCGTCGCGGTGCCCGACACCGCCTTTGATGGTGCGGCGCTGCTGGTGTCGATCTCGGGCACCAACCGGCTGGAAAAGATCAAGCTGGCCCTGATCCAGGCGGGGGCCTCCGTGCGTTCGGCGGCCCTCGTCGGCAGCCATGCAACGCGCTATACGGTCCCCGCAAACGGGGTGGCCAAATCCTAGGCCGTCCTGGATATCCGGAGTCAAAGATGAACCGCCCCGCGCCGAATCCCGGCATTCTCGACATTGCGCCCTATACGCCCGGCAAGAGCCCGGTGCCGGAGCCGGGCCGCAAGGTGTTCAAGCTGTCGGCCAACGAGACGCCGTTCGGGCCCTCGCCCAAGGCAAAGGAGGCCTACAGCCGCGCGGTTGCCCATCTCGAGGATTATCCGGAAGGCACCTCGCGGGTGCTGCGCGAAGCCATCGGCCGCGCCTTCGGCCTCGATCCCGACCGCATCATCTGCGGCGCGGGCTCGGACGAAATCCTCAACCTGCTCGCCCACGCTTATCTGAAGCAGGGCGACGAGGCGATCTCCACCGCCCACGGCTTCCTGGTCTACCCGATCGCGACCATGGCGAATGGCGCGAAGAACGTGGTCGTGCCCGAGACCAATTTCACTGCTGACGTCGACACTATCCTCAAAGCCGTGACGCCGCGCACCAGGATCGTGTGGCTCGCCAACCCCAACAATCCGACCGGCACCTATGTTCCGTTCGACGAGGTGAAGCGCCTGCGCAGCGGCCTGCCAGGCGAGGTCCTGCTGGTGCTGGATGCCGCCTATTCCGACTACGTGTCGCGCAACGATTACGAGCTCGGCATCGAGTTGGTGGCCACCACCGACAACACGGTCATGACCCACACCTTCTCCAAGATCCACGGCCTGGCGGCCCTGCGGATCGGCTGGATGTTCGGTCCGGCGCATATCGTCGATGCGGTCAACCGCATCCGCGGGCCCTTCAACGTCTCCACACCCGCGATGCTAGCCGCAGTCGCGGCGATCGAGGATACCGCGCACCAGCAGATGTCGAAGGCGCATACCGAAAAATGGCGCAACTGGCTCACCGAGGAGATCGGCAAGCTCGGGCTCGAGGTGACGCCGAGCGTGGCGAACTTCGTGCTGATCCACTTCCCGACCGAGAAGGGCAAAACCTCGGACGAGGCCGACGCCTATCTCACCAAACGCGGCCTCGTGCTGCGGGCCTTGAAGAACTACAACCTGCCGCATGCGCTGCGCATGACCATCGGCACCGAGGAAGCCAATCGCCTGGTGGTCGATGGCCTCCGTGATTTCATGGCCGGCAAGTGAACAACGGTCAGCCGCACTTCAACAAGATCGCGCTGATCGGCTTCGGCCTGATCGGCGGCTCGATCGCGCGCGCCGCACGCGCGCAGGGCCTCGCCAAGCAGATCGTCACGTCAGCGCGCTCGGCGAAGACGCGGGCGCGGGTCAAGGAGCTCGGCGTTGTCGATGCCGTGGTCGAGACCAATGTCGAAGCGGTCAAGGACGCCGACCTCGTGATCCTCTGCATTCCCGTCGGCGCGTGCGGTCCGGTCGCGCAGGAGATCGGCTCGACGCTTGCGCCGGGCGCGATCGTCTCCGACGTCGGCTCGGTCAAGGGCGCAATCGTGCGGGACATGGCGCCGCATTTGCCGGCGACCGCGCATTTCGTGCCCGCGCATCCCGTCGCCGGCACCGAGCATTCCGGCCCCGACTCCGGCTTTGCCGAGCTCTTCATCAACCGCTGGTGCATCCTCACCCCGCCCGAAGGCACCGATGCAGCCGCGACCGAGAAGCTGCGCGCGTTCTGGGCCGCGCTCGGCGCCAGGGTCGAGATCATGACGCCGGATCATCATGACCTCGTGCTGGCGATCACCAGCCACCTGCCGCATCTGATCGCCTACACCATCGTCGGCACGGCCGATGAGCTTCAACAAGTCACCTCGTCCGAAGTGATCAAGTTCTCCGCCGGCGGTTTTCGCGACTTCACCCGCATCGCGGCTTCGGACCCGACGATGTGGCGTGACGTGTTCCTCAACAACAAGGACGCCGTGCTGGAAATGCTCGGCACCTTCAACGAGGACCTCTCCAAGCTCACCCGGGCGATCCGCCGCGGCGATGGCGAGGCGTTGTTCGAGCATTTCACCCGCACCCGCGCCATTCGCCGCGGCATTGTCGAGATCGGCCAGGACTCCGCTGCGCCCGACTTCGGACGGCCGCATGCGCAACTCGACAAGAAATCCAGCTAGCATCCGGCCGCTACCTTGCCGGCAAGACGCAGGCGTCCGGTCAGCCCGGCGCCGATCTGCATGCCGACACCGAAAATCCACCACGAGCCGACGACATATTCGAAGCCGCGGTATGGCGTTTCGTCGAACACGAAACCGTAGATCGAAATCAGCGCGGCGATGGCGGCGAGGAAGGTCCCGGTCGCGCTGAGCAGTGCGACCGGATCGAGACGTGGCCGCGCGATGAGATCGCCGGGCATGCGCAAGGGAATATCGATGCCGAGGTAGAAGCCTATCATCCCGATCGCGACCATCGCGGCGATGAAGCCCGATGAATCGAACCACGCATTGGTCAGCGTCAACGCGGCCGCAACGAATGTCCCGCACATGGCGCCGGCCATGGCCAGCCCGCTCCGCCCCACGACATGAGCGATCGCGTTGATTCGGACGATATCGTCGTCCGCTGCATGGTTCTTCGTTGTCATGGTTTTGCTCCTTTCAGTTGAACGGATAGTAGCGAAGCTGGGTCATGACGATGTTGTCGTCGGTCTTCGGCGCGCCGCCGACGCCTTCGAAGGCGAAGCGCTGGTTGTAGGAATACTGCACGCCGGCTTTCACCAAACCGTATTTGCCCTGATACACCGTATCGTAGATGCCGGCAGTGAACTGCCTGACCTCGCGCGTGTTGCCGTTGCAGGTCGCGGCCGGCGAGTTCTCGATGTTACAGCCCGTATTGTTGTAGAGCGGGTTGCCGTAGCCGAACGGCACGGTACCGACATCCATGAAGGCGGCCTTGGTCTTTTCCAGGCCCGCATAGGTGTAGAGGTCGAGCGTCGGTGTCGTGTGCCAGATCAGGCCGACCGCGGCCGCCGTGATCGTGAGCGGCAGGATCGTGCCGTCCTGTGCCAGCGTCGCATCAGGGAATGGTGCGGCGGTGAAGCGGCCGAGCGCGCCCTGGGCGCCGTAGACCTGCAGCTCCAGCGTCTTCGGCACCAGCTCGGCATTGATGTGACCGCCGAAGCTGCCGGTGTCGTAGGCGTGGTTGGCGAAATTGAAACGATCGAAGAATTCACGGAACAGGCCCCACGCCTCGATATGCAGGTGATAGGGCCCGAGCCGCGGATCCCAGGCCGCCTTCACGGTGAAGTCGGGCACCTGGTTCAGGCTGAGATTGTTGGCGTTGTTGAAAAAGCTGCCGCCGGGACCGGTGAGGTTGACCAGCAGGTTCGGGTTGAGCACGCCCTGCGGGCCGACCGCCGGTGTGCCGACCGTCGGCGTGTTGCCGCCGAAGAACGACGTCTGCGGATTTTCGGCGGAGGCCGCGATCTTGAACTCCGGGCCGATGTCCTGCCAGACGCGGATACCGGGCTGCCGCGCCGCGAGGAAACCGGGCACGGATTCGAAATCGATCACGCCCGGCGCATCGACGCCGTGCGGATCAATCCCGACCTTGCTCGGCGCGTTGAGCGACCAGGTTTGCCCCGCCAGCACGTGAACGCCGAGATCAGTGCGATCAATCTCGAGACTGAGCTGTCGCATGCGCGGATTGAACGAGTTGGTCGCGACCGAGCTTGCGGTTTGCGCCGCGCCCTCGAAATCGATCTCGCCATAGCCGGCCAGATGCGTGTCCGGATTGACGTCGCCCTCGGCCAGCACCGAGAACCGGGTCTGGCGCGCCGAGAAGCGCGACTCCGGCGTGTAGAAGTTTCTCGCCTGCGGGAACGGAATGAAATTGTAGACCGAGCCGGTGTCGGAGGCGAGATTGCGCGTCCGGTAGATGCCGGTGAGGTCGACCCAGCCGCCGAAGGTCAGGGTCACGCCCTTGTAGCAGACCTTGCCGTACGCACACGCGTCGGGCGCCTTGTAGGCGAGGCCACCCGGCGCAATGGCCTTGGCCTGCGCGCCGAATTGCCCGTCTTTGCGCGCCTGATCGTCCACGCGCTGCTCCAGCTTCTTCAGCTTGACCTTCAACGCGCGGATTTCGTCCGCTGCGTTGTCGTCTGCAAAAGCCTGGCTCGCGGACAGCAGTATACCCCCCACCACAACCCATTTGAGTAATCTCACCTGAACCTCCCGCCCAAGACCCCAAGGAAGCTTCCCCATGCACATCGCACCTCGGTCAGGTGTGTGCGTGCTCCCTCGTGAAGCGAGAGACTTCGGTTTGCCCGCTTCTATTCGCGGAGGCGGACGTTTTTCGGATCACGATTTTCTGCGCGCCGGCGCGGGAATTTTTTCGGGGATCGTCGATCTCGCGCGCGAGTCAATTGTGTCTCTCAATGCAAAAAGCTGGGCCCAGCCGGGGGCAAGGCTGAGCCCAGTGAAGTTGGAGGCTACGCTCAGGGAGGAGTGAGTCGCAGACGGCAGCGGCCGTCCGAGCGTCGTCAGCGCTTCATCATCCCACGGTCACGCTTGTGCGGCCGCACCACCATCTCGGTCGCGGCGACGTCGCTCGAACGCATGGCGGCGAAGGCATTCGAAGGTGCCGGCACGCCCGCGTGGAGAATGTCCGCGTTCGGATGATAGAAGGCCGCGGCGCCGGGCTCCTGCACCGCCTGCTGCGCGGAAACCGGGGCGACGATGAGCGCCGCACCGACGAGGGCCGCGCCGAAAAATTTGAAGCTGGTCATCATCTTCTCCTGTAATCGGCGCCGTGATGCGCGCGCCGTTCGAATACAGGATGATCAGATAGGCATCGGCATTCCCCGACGCCCATCACGCTTCGGCGATTGCAGCGTGAGATCGCGCTTTTACGAAGAGAATCAGAACAATGGCGGCGTCTGCCCGACCTTGAGCGGGCCAAGGAAGACCGCGCCGTCGACGAAACGCAGCGGGAAAGCGCGGGCTTTCTTGCCTTCGAGCTCGGCTTCCTTGCCGAGCGCATTGATCCCGGCGGCGACGCCGGCATTGGCGTTCTGCTTGACGACCTTGCCGAGCCCGGGAATGGCGCGGTCGAGCGCGCCAAACAGATTGTTGAGGTCCTGCGTCTTCACGCCCGGCGCGACCTTGTCCAGCGTCGCCTGCGGCACGCCTTCATCGAGCATCTTGTCGATGCCGAGCGCGGGGATGACCCGCTCGATACCGGCGACCGTCATTTGCAATTCGCCTTCGAGGCGGCCCGCCGGACTGAGGCCGAGCGTGCCCGCTGCGACTGCGATCAGATCGCCCTGCTGGATCCGCGACTGCACGATCTCGACATGGCCGCCCGCCGCCTGGATTTCACGGAAGCGCACCGGCCATGGTTTCGGCGACAAATCTTTCAAGCCGCTCACCAGCGCGCGGATATCGGCATCGAAGGGATCGGCAAGCAGCGGATGCAGGCCACGAATCACGCCCTTGTTGATCTCGAGCACGGTCTCGATCACGGGCGCATCCTTTGGCGATCCCTCGGCAAGCCGGCCGTGCAGCTCGACATGGCCGGCTTCGGCAAGCGGAACCTGCATCGATCCGTCGACGCGCGCCAGCGAGGGGGAATCGAACACGACCGAGGCGCGCTGCGGCACGTCGGGCAGGCCGAACACGCTGGCGCGGCCGAGCTTCCAGTCGGCGGCAAAGCTCTGCCCGTTCTTGCCGGTGATGGCCGCCGGGCCGCTGAACTCCGCGATGATGTGCTTGGGGTCATAGACCTGCGCCACGACCAGGATCTGGTCGAGTTTCGCCGTGAACTGATTTGCGGCCTGCGCCGTCTGCGAGGACAATGTCACGCTTGGACTGTCGCAGGAAATTTCGAGACGGAACGGAAAGCCCGCGACCGAGCGCTTCGCGCAATCATAGATGCGGCCGCTTTTGGCCTCGTGGGCGCGCCAGGCATCGGCCTGCACATCCACCTGCGACGCCGCAAAGAACCAGAACGCGCTCCACGCGACGACCGCGATCAGGAGCAGGACGGGAGCAATGAACAGCCCCCAGCGCGAACGCCGTACCGGCGCGATTGTGGCCATGGTCATCCCCGCCCCTTTGATCACCAATTTGGGCAATAAAGCGGTCATCGCGATCCCGATCAAGTTAACGCATTTTCATGGAACGGCGATTCTGTTAGCGATGCCGTCGCAATGGCGGCATTGACCCTTTCCGACGACGATTTCTCCAAAGACGACCTCTGGGTGTTCGGCTATGGCTCGCTGATGTGGCGGCCCGGCTTCGACTTCCTCGAGCGCGTGCCGGCGCGGCTGATCGGCGAGCACCGCGCCCTCTGCGTCTATTCCTTCGTGCATCGCGGCACGCCGGAGAAGCCCGGCCTCGTGCTCGGGCTCGATCGCGGCGGCGCCTGCCGCGGCGTCGCCTTCCGCGTGGCCGCGGAGAAGCGCGCCGAGACTGTCGCCTATTTGCGCGCGCGCGAACAGGTCACCTCGGTCTATCGCGAGGCAATGCGCTCGGTCTGGCTGGAGGACAAGGCGCGGCGGCGGGTCAGCGCGCTCGCTTACGTGGTCGACCGCGGCCATGTGCAATATGCCGGCCGGCTGACGCTTCGCGAGCAGCTGCGCCACGTCCTGCAGGGCCACGGCCAGTCCGGCAACAACCGCGACTACGTGCTGTCCACCGTGAAGGCGATCGAGGCGGCGGGCTTCCGCGATGCGCCGCTGCACCAGCTCGCGCTGATGCTGCATGACGCGCATCCGCGGCAGGCGACGGTGTAACCGAGGTCAAGGCATTTGCCCGTCGTGCCGTCGCGGCAACGCTCCTCGAACGTCCTCAATCCTCGTAGCTGTCGATCACCGCGTCGGCGATGGCACGCTTGGTGATGATCCCGACCACGTCGCTGATGCGCGGGCGCGACGTGCCGCGAAACACGACCGCTGCTCCGGCGCGATGGCGCCTCAACCGTGCGAACGCCATGCTGAGCAGATCCTCGTCGCGGCAGATGACCAGCCGGCTTTCGACAAATTTCTCGACGCGCACCTCCGGGTTGGTGCGGGCCTCGAGCCACAGCCCCGAGCGCGGCGGAATGAGGCCGACGATGCGTCCCTCCCGTTCGACCACGATGGGGCGCACGTCGTCGATATCGTCGGGCAGCATCGCGTCCTTCAGCGTCGTGCCGGCCCTGGCGACGATGAAGCCGGTCTCCATGATGTCCTGCGCCTGCTTGACCAGATAGAGATTGATGTGCCGCTCCTTGGGGATGCGGTGACCGCGGTGGCGCAGCTTGATGGTGTAGATCGTCTCGCCGACCAGGGCGCGCCGGACGCCGGCGGCCAATGCGACGGCGACGATCACGGGCACGATGATGGCGTAATCGCGCGTCATCTCGAACACCATGACGATTGCGGTCATCACGCCGCCGGTGCACGCGCCGACGACTGCCGCCATGCCGATGATCGCAGCCGACGGCAACGTCAGACCGGAGTGCGGAAGGAGGATGCCCATCGCCGACGCGAATGCCGCGCCGAGAGTTGCGCCGAGATAGAGCGATGGCGAGAAAATGCCGCCTGACGCGCCGCAGCCGAGGCTGACGGTGGTCGCCACCATCTTGAGCAGGAACAGCAGCGCGAGCAGGCCCACGGCCGTCATCTTCTGATCGAAGATCGCCTGGATGACTGAATACCCGACGCCGTCGACATAGGAATGTCCGAACGCACGGGTGAGGCCGACCATCATCAGTCCGATGATCGCCATCCCGACGATGTTCTGGGTGTATTCGTTTCCCGGCAGCTTCGGGAAGCCGTCCTCCATGATCACCAGCAGGCGGATGAAGGCCCAGGCAGCCAGCCCGCAGAGCAGCCCCAGCAGCACGAAGCTCAGGATTTCGCCGGGCGCGAGCGAGTTCGCGAGCGAGAACTGGACGTCGGGGACGGCAAAGGCCGGATCGGGCCCGATCAGAATCCTGCCGATCGTCGTCGCCGCTCCCGTCGCCACGACGACCGGGAGGAACGTGCGATTTGAGACTTCCGGCAGCAATATTTCGAGGGCGAACAGGACGCCGCCGAGCGGCGTATTGAACGTGGCGGCGATGCCTGCGCCGGCGCCGGCCGACAGCAGCGTGATCCGTTGCCAGGTCGACAATCCGATGTATTGCGAAAAGGCGGAGCCCAGCGCCGATCCGATCTGGATGATCGGTCCTTCGCGCCCCACCGCGGCGCCGCTGCCGATCGACAGCGCCGAGGCGAGCGCCTTGACGATGGCGACCTTGCCGCGGATGTTGCCGTGCTTGTAGAAGACCGCATCCATCACCTCGGGCACGCCGTGGCCCTTGGCCTCCGGCGCGAAGGTCCGCACGATGTAGACGACGATGAGGCCGCCGATGATCGGCGAGAGGAGCACGAGGTCGCCGAAACGGCTGGGTCCTTCGCTCAGATTCGCGTCGAAAACGTAGCTCAGTCGACCGTTGTAGAACAGGTTGTGCACCAGCGCGATGAGCGCCCGGAAAGCAACCGCACCGAAGCCGGTCATCACTCCGATCACCAGGGCAAGTCCGCACAGCACGAGCAGATTCACCCGCCGCTCCTCTGCGGAGCCGCTTGGCGCAGGACCGGCGATAAGCTTGCTTTCCAGGGCAGGAAGTGTGTGCATTCGGGATTACGGCACGATGAGGCGGGGTTGCGCGATGCGCTTCACGGGAGAACTAGCCGATCGTCCGACTGGTTCCAAGAGGGGAACGAATACAGGCTGCGGTAATCCCAGATAGGATTGGAATCAAGCCGCCGTCAATCGATCGAGCGCAGGCCACGGATAATCGGGGAGCTCGATGAGGTCGGCGATGTCCTTGCTGATCACAAACCTTGCGAGACCCGGAATGGCGAAGGCTCTTATGACCATGTTGCGGAAATATAGTCCCGCCGGTGTTTTCGGCGCAAACGCCCCGGCAAAGCGCCGCGCGCCGCGCTGCTTCGAAGCGATGTAGCTGCGCAGCCGATTCTCATAGCCGGCAAACGCCTGCCGATACCGGCCTCCGCAGGCGCTGAGCTCACCCGCCAGCACGTAGGCGGCGATCATCGCCAGCGCGGAGCCCTGTCCCGCCAATAACGAGACACAGAAGGCCGCATCGCCCACGAGCGCGACACGTTCCGTTGACCAGTTCCGCAACCTGATCTGGCTGACGCTGTCGAAATAGAGTTCGTTCGCCCGATCGAGTTCGGACAGGATCTTTCCGCACTCCCATCCGCCGCGGCCGTAGAGATCCCTCAGCACCGCCTTTTGGGCCATCAGCGTCGGCGGCAAATCGGTTCCGCTTGCAGCGAAGACGAACAGGAAGAGCGTGCGGTCGTCGTGCAGGGTGAACCGGCCGAGCATCCGGCCCGGCGTCCCATACATCGAATAGACATCTTCGTCCCGGGGGCGATAGCCGGACGCCTCGAATGCCGCGACGGCATAGCCCAGGTGCGTTTCGAACCGCGACTGCGGCCCGAAAGCGAGCCTGCGTACCGACGAATGCAGTCCGTCGGCGCCGATCACAAGGTCGAATCGCCGTTCTCCTGCATGCTCGAGCGCGACGCGAACGCCGTCTGCATCCTGTTCGAGCGCGACGATCTCGTCGCCGAAGATGGTTTCGATACCGTGCTTGATTTTGTCGAACAACAGACGTGACAGCGTGCTGCGCGGAAGCGTCACGTAACGGCCGCCGGTCAACTCCGAAAATACAGTCGTGCCAAAGCCCGCAACCCGGCGCCCGGTGTCGTCGACGACGTTCATCTCCCGCACGTGATAACCCGTGCGGTTGATCTCGTCGATCAACCCCATGCGCTCCGCAAGATCATAGCCGAGTCCCCAGAAATCGATGACATAGCCGCCGCTGCGCAATGCCGGAGCGCGCTCGACAATGGCGGGTTCGAAGCCTGCCGCCTTCAGCCAAAAGGCCAGCGCGGGCCCGGCAATGCCGGCGCCGGAGATCAAGACGGACGTCATGAGGCGAAACTCCGGCTTTCGACCGCCGAGCAGATCAAAGGACAACGAAACCAACCGACAGATAGCGGATCGGCGCAGGAAGCACAAAATCTCCTTCACGAGATCACGTGCAACGGCTGCCTTGGCCGAGGGTTCCTGTCAGGTGAACTCAGGCTCCGCTCCGGCCGCCTCTACGCCACCGGCCTCACGCGCATCGCCAGAATGCTGGCAAAACGGATTTCCTGAAATCGTCGTTGGCTTCGATGCAGAAGCAGCCGGCGGACATCGTCCGCGCCGGCAAGGACATGGCGTTCGAGTAGAGGCACGGGTCATTCACGTGACACCGTCCCGAGGCAGTGCGCGGCGGAGAGGTCCCGGCGGAATGTGTGCGCGACATCGCGCTGATGGTCAGTCGCCCTTGGCCGGTGTCCCCCCGAACAACCGCTTTTGCTCCTCTCGCGCCACCGCGACGATACGATTGGTGGCGTCCTCGATCGTGGTCTCGACGCGCGCGAGGAATTCGTCGCGCTTCAAGCCCGGCGGGATCGGATCGAGAAACTCGACCACCAGCGTGCCGGGATAGCGCATGAAGGTGCGGCGCGGCCAGAACAGGCCGGAATTGAGCGCGACCGGCAGGCACGGCACGCCGCATGCGCTGTAGATCATGCCGACACCGCCCTTGTATTGCGGCGGCGCGCCGGGCGCGGTGCGCGTGCCTTCCGGGAAGATCACGAACTGGCGGCCGCGCTTGACCTCTTGCGCGGCGCGCCGTATCACCGAAAGCAGCGCCCGCCTCCCCTCGCTGCGATCGATCGCGACCATTCCGGTCTTGATCAGATACAGGCCGAACAGCGGAATGAAATTCAGCTGGCGCTTGACGACGAAGAACGGCGCCTCGAAGAACCGCAGCAGCGAGATGGTCTCCCACATCGATTGATGCTTGGAGGCGACGATCAGCGGACCCTTCGGGATCTTCTCGACGCCGCGAAACTCGACCTTGATGTTGCAGATCGCGCGCATGAGGAAGAGGCTGGTCTTCGCCCACCAGCTTGCGACCCGCAGCACCGCGGCGCGCGGCATCAGGAAGGTCGGCAGCGCGACGAGCGCCCAGAACACGAAGGCCGCGTAGAACAGGACGTTGAAGACGAGCGAACGCAGGAAGATCAGGGCCATCGACATTCCGGAATCTAATTGGCCTGCGCCGTAGCCGGCCGACGCATCGGCACCGAGCCGGTGGGTTGGTCGGCCGGCTCGAACAGGGTCGGATCGACGCCAAAAGCTTCGAGGCGCACCCGCATCATGGCGGCGATATATTTCACATATTCCGACAGCACCAGGCGGAAGGTCGCGCCGCTGGACCACCACGGCTCGTCGCGCCATTTGTCGCCGACGACGGAGAACGGCACCAGCGTGACGTCCGGCATCGCATGCGACATCTCCACGATGGCGCGCGGCATGTGATAGTTCGAGGTCACCACCACCAGCGACTTGAAGCCGCGCTGGCGCGCCCAGCGCTCCGTCTCCAGCGCATTGCTGCGGGTGTTGACCGCGGAATGGTCGAGATCCACGCAACAGTGGAACAGGCCCTGCCCTTCCTGGACCGAGCGCGAGATGTCGGCGGCCGCGATGGTCGGATGCACGCCAGATATCAACAGCCGCTTGCCGTAACCGGCGGCGAGCAGCTCCATCGCGTCCGACACCCGCGAGGAGCCGCCGGTCAACACTACGATGCCGTCCGCCTTGCGCGCCGGCTTCACCTCGGCGGAGCGCAGGTTGAAGAGGAAGCCGCCGAAGCCCGCGACGATCACGGCCGCGACGGCAGCGATCGCGGCCAATGCGAGTCGCAACGGACCGCGCGTTGCAGGCGCGGCTGCGCTCGGCGACCTCTTGTCGAACTGGCTGGTCATATCCGGCTTTGGAAACCCCTCTCCGTGCCGATTTTAGAAAGCTTTTCCCGCGAAGTGGAGTCGGGGAACCGCCGCTTTTCCGCCGATAAGCTCACTCGATATCGTCCAGAGTGGCGAAAAGGGTGCGGCGCGAGGCCCAGGCGGTGATGGCGGCGATCATCACCGCCTGCACCGCCAGCACCAGGTAGCCGGACGGCCGCAGCGAAAACGTGCCGAGCAGCGCCGCGAACTGGTCGCCCACCGGCGTGCCGGAGAACCAGGTGGCGATCGACTCGGAGAAGCCGAACAACAGCATCGCCACCCCGCCGCCGATCACCCCGCCTTCGAGCCCGAGCAGCAGGAAATGGCGGAAGAAGCGGTCGGCGATGAAGCGGTCGCCGGCGCCGACGAAATGCAGCACTTCGACGATCGGCCGGTTCGCCGCCATCGCGCCGCGGGTCGCGAATGACACCGAGATGATGGTGGCGACGATGACCAGCGCAAGGATGCCGACGCCGGCCGCCACGGTCGCCCCTGTCATCGAGCGCATGCGCTCGATCCAGGCGCGGTGATCGTCGACGCTGGCGGTCGGCGCCACCTGCGCGATGCGCGCGCGCAAGCTCCCGAGGTCGAGCGCGGTGCCGGGCGCGACGCGAGCGACGATCACGCGCGGCACCGGCAATTCGTCGAGCGACAGCCCGCTGCCGAGCCAGGGCTCCAGCAATTTGCCGGACTCCTCCTTGGTGAAGGGCCGGGCGTCGACAATCCCGGACTGGATGCGCATCGCGGTCACGACGGCCGCGACATCGGCGTCGATGTCACGACCGGCCTTTGGGCGGATCTGGATGGTGATTTCGCTCGCGACATCGGACTGCCACTCCGCCGCGGACGCGCTGACCAGGAGCACCGCGCCCGTGGTGATCGAGGCGAGGAAGGTCATGATCGCGACCACCGCGACCAGCGCGCGGCCTGCTATGGAGGCTCGCGGCACGATGGGCGACAGATTGCGGGCGCGCGCCGGCAGCTGCGGGCGCTCGTGCCCGAGATCCACCAGCGGCGTATGCTCGTCGACCCTACTCATAGATATGCAGCCGTCCCTGGTGCAGCACGAAGCGTCGCGCGTCGTACTGATCCATCAGCGTGATGTCGTGGGTCGCGATGATGACCGCGGTGCCCGACTTGTTGAGCTCGATGAACAGCCGCAGCAGCCGCCGCCCCAGCGTCGGATCGACATTGCCGGTCGGTTCGTCCGCGAGCAAGAGTTGCGGCCGCGAGATCACGGCGCGCGCGATCGCGGCGCGCTGCTTCTCGCCGCCGGAGAGAATCGGCGGCAGCGCATCCATGCGCTCGCCGAGGCCGACCCAGCGCAAGAGGTCGATGACCTCCTTGCGGTAGCTCGATTCGTCCTTGCCCATGACACGGAACGGCAGCGCGACGTTCTCGTAGGTGGTCATGTGGTCGAGCAGGCGGAAATCCTGCAGCACGATGCCGATGCGCTTGCGCAGGTTCGCGATGTCGTCCTTGCCGAGCAGCGAGATGTCCTGGCCGAACAGGTTGACCAGGCCGCGCGTCGGCCGCAGCGACAGGAACAGCAGCTTCAGCAGCGAGGTCTTGCCGGCGCCGGACGGCCCGGTCAGGAACTGGAACGAGTGGGCCGGGATCAGGAAATTGAGGTCGCGCAGAATCTCCGGCCCGAGGCCGTATCGCAGTCCGACATTTTCGAACCGAACCAAGCTCAGCTCCGTTCGACGTGGGGTTACCCCGGAACCCGGCGTCGCAACACAAGGGTTTTGCGTCCGTTATGGTTTCCGATTCGTTAACGGTCGCCTTGTAGCATTCCCCATAACCCGAATTGCAGCGTCATGATGGAGAACGGCTCCATGCACATCGTTTGCCCCCATTGTACTACGTCCTACGCGATCAAGCTGGAAACCCTTGGGGAGGCCGGGCGCACGGTGCGCTGCTCGCGCTGCAAGGAAGTCTGGCTGGCGCGGCCCGAGGACGCCGTCGCACCGGTCGCGGCCGAGCCCGTGATGGCGGAAGCGAGCCGCCCGCCCGAGCAGCGGGAAGCCGATCTCGCCGCCCAATGGAACAGGGTCGAGGACGACGATGCGCCGGTTGTCGACAGCCCGTCGATTGCCGGCGACTTCCCGGGCGACCGCACCGGCAGCACCGCGGCCGATTGGGCTGCTATGGCCAACGACGATGCCGATGCCGCCACCGCACCCCGTGCGAAGGCCGGCTGGTTCGACGGATTGTTCGGGCGGCAGGCCGCGCGCCGCTCACGCGCAAAATCGTTTTTCAGTCCGACCGTCGCGGCTGCGGCGATGGGCGCGCTGGTGGTGGCGCTGTTCGTCTGGCGCGCCGACGTGGTGCGGCTGCTGCCGCAGACCGCCGTGTTCTATCACCTGGCCGGCCTGGACGTGAACCTGCGCGGGCTCCTGTTCAAGGACATCAAGGTCACGACCGAGACGGTCGAAGGCAAGCAGGTGCTGGTCATCGAGGGCGTGATCGTCGGCGAAAGCAAGAAGACGGTCGACCTGCCCCGGCTGCGCTTCTCCGTGCGCGACGCGAAGGGTACGGAAATCTACGCCTGGAACACGGTGCTGGAGCAGACCCGGCTGAAACCCGGCGACCATGCCTTCTTCAAGTCGCGCCTCGCCTCGCCGCCGGCCGAGGGGCGCTCGATCGATGTCCGCTTCTTCAACAAGCACGACATCGCCGGCGGCAGTGTATGATGCGCGCGGCGGGCACCCGCGGCCCGCGCCGATCCGACATCGAATCCGGGATTTGAATGGCGCGCATCCTGATCGCCGACGACGAGGAGTCCATGCGCATGCTGACTGCGCGCGCCATCGGCATGGACGGCCACTCCATCGTCACCGCGCAGGATGGCGCCGAGGCCCTTGAAATCCTGACGCGCGAGGCCGGCGCCTTCGACCTGCTGCTGTCGGACATCCAGATGCCCGTCATGGACGGCATCGCGCTGGCGCTCTCGGCGGCGCGCGACTTTCCGCAATTGACGATCCTGTTGATGACCGGCTTTGCCGACCAGCGCGAGCGCGCGTCCAATCTCAACGCCATCGCCCATGACGTGATCGTCAAGCCGTTCTCGGTCGCCGATATCCGCGCTGCGGTCGCGGATGCGTTGAGGGCGAGGAAGAAGTAGTTTTCGTCATTGCGGGAGAAACGAGACGCTTCACCTCTCCCCGCTTTGCGGGGAGAGGTCGGCATCGAGCGAAGCGAGATGCCGGGTGAGGGGCATGGCGCGGCATCGCCATGACGTCGCCGGATCGAATTCGAGGATAGTCTGCGTCTAACTCAGACTCAGTTCGCGGAGAATCCCCCTCACCCGCGCCTTCGGCGCGACCTCTCCCCGCACGCGGGGAGAGGTGAAGGGCACCTTAATAATCCTTCAAGAGCCGCTCGATATAGTCGAGCTCGATCTGCGGCCGCGACGGATCGGACAGCCGACGGCGCAGCTCCTCCAAAATCCGGCGCACGCGCTGCACGTCCATTTCGCCCGGGATCATCTTCGACAGCTCGTCGCCCCATTCACGGCCGCGCAGCGGACGGCCGAGCGGATCGGTGCCGTTGGCGCCGGCCTGCTGCCGGCCCATGCGGTCGCCAAGGCCGTCGCCCGCCTGGTCGCCGTCGCCCTGCTGCATGGCGTCGGCCAGGCTCTGCGCGCCCTTGCGCAGCGCTTCCAGCGCCTTGCCCTGGGAATCCACGGCGGCGTCGGCATTGCCTTCGCCAAGCCGGCTGCCGGCATCGCCCATCGCGCCGTCGGCCTCGGCAAGACCGTCCTCGCCATCGCCCTGATCGGCACCGGGCTGGCCCTGATCGCCGCGCTGGCCCGGCCCAAGTCCGCGCTTGGCAAGGTCGTCCTGCAGCTTCCGCAGGCGGTCGCGCAGGCCCTGCTGGTCCTGCTGCAGATCGCCCATGCTCTGGTCGCCCTGCTTGCCGCCGCGCTGGCGGTCACGCCGCGAATCCTGGCCCTGCTTGAAGGTCTTGTCGCGCAATTGCTGCTGCTTGCGGATCATGTCGCCGAGCTCGTTGAGCGCCTGCTCCATGTCGCTGTCGCCGCCCTGCCCCGGCTGCGCCATCTGCAAATTCTCCAGCATCTGCTGCAGCTGCTCGAGCAGTTGCCGCGCGCCTTCCTTGTCGCCCTGGCGCGACAGCCGCTCCATGCGCTCCAGCATGTTGTTGAGGTCCTGCTGGCGCAAAATCTTGGTGTTGGGATCAAGCGGCCGCGCGAGCTGCTGCGGGTTGTTGCGGAACTGCTCGGCGAGCTGGCGCATGTAATTGTCCATTGCCTGCCGCAAATCCTGCGTGAGCTTCTTGATCTCCTCGTCGCTGGCGCCGCGCTCCAGCGCCTGCTTGAGCGCGTCTTGAGCGGCGCGCAGCGCCTTGTCCACGTCACTGATGTTGCCGTCCTCGATGGTGACGGCGAGCGCCCACAGGCTTGCCACCACCTCGCGCAACTCGTCGTCGCTGCGCGCGGCTTCGAGCTGCCGCGTCAGATTATAGAGTCCGAGATAATGTCCGGCCTCGCCGGCCATGAACAGCTCGGGCGCGATCAGGAGCGCATCGAGCGCGGTGAAGACGTCCGAGTTCTTGTTGGCATCGAGCGCCAGGATGCGGCGCTGCTCGATCAGCGCACGCGCCAAGGGCTTGGTGAAGAGACGCTCGGGCAGGCGCATGTTGAACGGCTCGCTCGTGCCTTCATTGCCCGCTTCGTCCTTTGCCGTCAGCGTCAGCGTGACGTCGGCGCCGGCATAGGGGTCTTCGCTCAAATCCTTCACCGTCTGGCCGACGCCGTTGCGGGTGCGCGCATTCGGCAGCACCAGCGAAAAAGACGGCGGCATATAGAGCGGCCGCGTCGCGGCGGCGCCCTCGCCGGTGCGCGCCGAGAAATGCGCCTGCGCTTCGGTGACGCCGTAATCGTCCTCGATCTTGTAGGCCAGCTGCAGCGAGCCTCGCGCCTGCCGCTCCGGATCCTTGGCCAGCGCGATGGTCGGCGGGCGGTCCGGAATCGCCGTGAACTTCCATTGCGGCTGGCCGGAGGGCGCGCGCACGTGCACGGTGCCGTCGGCCGCGATGGTGAAGTGTTTCTCGTTGGTGCCCTTCGGCGCCTGCTCGCTCGGCGTGACCTCGCTGATGCCGCCGCCTGCGATTACGTCGAGCGTGCCGCCCGAGGAGCGCACGATCAGCGTCGAATTGGCGGGAACCGGGAGCGGACCCGACAGCGGCAACGCCGCTTCCTTGTTCGCGGCCGACAGGATGATCGGGGGCTTGGCCGTATAGAGCGGCGGATTGATCCAGGCGTCGACGCGGATGTTGGCTGGCGCCAGTATGCCGTTCCAGTCGAAGGCGGCGCCGAGCCGCAAGCCGCGCTCGTCGCCGGCGGCGAAATAGGCCGCGACCAGCATGACGCCGACCAGCGCGCGCAACGCCCAGGGATCGTAGAGCCGCAAGCGCGGCGACGGCAGCCCGGCGCGGATGCGCTTGAGCGAGGCCAGCGTGCGCTCGCGTTGCGCCTGCCACAGCGCCTGCGCGACCGGGTCCTGCGATGAGAGCGTATCGGTCAGCGCGGTCGCCGGCCGATGGCGGATGCCGGAGCCATGGTCGAGCCGGCTCAG